>Ga0196976_1000148_pt1 | contig 46714 bp, 45 predicted proteins | sample S3v_513CmetaG_FD_148644 | JGI IMG/M metagenome (GOLD analysis project Ga0196976, IMG submission 148644) | Soil microbial communities from Anza Borrego desert, Southern California, United States - S3+v_5-13C | ecosystem: Environmental > Terrestrial > Soil > Desert | place: USA: California... | reverse complement strand
GCAAACATGGCGGCTGGAGACTGGCCGTCATCGCGGCCGAGGTCCGCCAGGGCGCCGGCGATCGCCCGCACCGCATCTGCGGCCCGGACTGCCAGCTGCCCTTCCAGCAACGGACGCCAGCTCGTCGAATCCGCGCTCATACGGCTCCTTCGCGGCGAACGGCCGCGGACGTGAGATGGACCCTGACGACCGAGCCGGGTTTGACGCGGCTCGGCGGATCCAGGACCGCCACCAGAATGACCATGCCTGAAGGGGGATCGATCTCGGGAGAGACCCACTCGATGACGGCGGGGACATTCCCCGCGTCGACCGCGATCTGTACGCGCCCCTCCGCGCGGAGAGAGCGCGCTTCCTCCGGCGGGACGGCGAAGCGGACGATCAGCCGGCTGTCGCCGATCAAACGCACGATCGGCTGGGCAGGGCCGGCCAGCCCGCCCGCCTCGACGTAGCGCCGTGTCACGGTGCCGTCTGCCGGGGCGCGTACCTCGGCTTTGGCCAGACGGTCACGGGCCTGGACGACGCGCGCCCGTTGCGCTGCCGCCGCGGCGCGTGCTCCCTCCAGGCGAACCGCAGCCATCTCCTTCTGAATCTCCGCGCGCCGGATCTCCTCCTTCGGGAAGGCGTCGGGCATCGCCAGCCGGCTCGACAGACGGTTTTCGGCTTCGGCGAGCTCCAGCTGAACGCGCGAAACCTCCGCTTCCGCGGCGCGCAGGCCGTCCTCCGTGATCACCAGTTCCTGCCGGTCGTGCGCGGCCCGCAGGGTCGCCACCGTCTGTCCACGGCGGACGGGATCACCAATGCGCACGTGGACCTGCTCGACCTGCCCCGCGATCTCGGGCGCCAGGTCCAGACTCTGTCGCGGCAGAACGACGCCCAGCCAGCCCTCGTGGCGCTCCGGCCTGTCCGGCCGATCGGGAGAGACTTTGTCGCGGCGGGATGCAGTCGCCGCGTGCGATTCGCTCCGTTGCGAAGGCCCGGTGCATCCGCCGGCCAACGACGCCATCAAGGCGCATGCGCTCGCGCCGAAGGCGATGAGCTTCCTGATCCGTTTCACGAGCTGTGGGGGATGGCGTTTCACGCCGCGCGGAGAGCTGGTCGTCGCAGCATCACCATGCGTCGCGACATACCCGTTGCGCAAATTGGCTTCCATGCACTGCAGTTTCGTGCATCGTCTGACACGCCGTGTCCGCGAATTGTCATTGAGCCGTCAATATTCACAGTGCGCTGCACGCGCCATTCGACGGATTGCCCGGAATCGCCGTGCAGAATGCGTCTCGTCACGCCGTCGCACCGCACCGGGTCCTGATCGCCGTCGCCAACATTGGAGTGCGGCAACGCCAGTTGCCCCTTTTCATGCCGCAGCGCTAGCTGCGGCGCGGCGACTGGCGTCGCCGCGATCGAAAGCGGTAGCTGGCGCTACCGCACTCCAGATCACCCCTCCCTCCGGCTGGCGAAACACCGGCCTCCGGGGGACGTACATTGAGACATGCTGACCAGGGCCCGTGTCCGCGAGTGGCTCGAGGAGCGCTTCTACCTCCGCATTCACATGACGCTGATCCTTGGCGGGACGTTTCTGGCCGGGCTCATTGCCACGCGGCTGCTGATGGAGGCGGGGGTGAACCGTCTCGCGCTGCGCTACGTGATCGCGGTCGGCGCGGCGTACTTTGTTTTTCTGATCCTGGTCCGGCTCTGGCTCGCGTACGCCGGCTCGGGCGGCGAGTCGCACTTCGACCTCGTCGGTGACGGCACGGGGTCGGTCGGAGATTGCTACGACAACGCGATGTGCGAAAGCTTCTTCGCCACGCTCGAATGCGAGCTGCTCGACCGCACGCGTTTCGTCGATCGCGCCGAGGCCGAGCTGGCCGTATTCGGCAATCCTGACATCGCGTGGCGGAGGTCTCATGTCGGCCATCGGCTCGAATACCGGTTCCCAGCTCGGATGGACGGTGCGCTGGACGTATCCCGCGGCGCAGAACTACTCGACCCAGTTCTCCGGGTGGGAGCAGTTGCTGATGCCCGTCTGCGGCAACGGCTATGTGTATTACCCGCTCGGAAAGAACGTCACGGCGCTATGGAAGCCTCCTCTTCATCGGCACCGACGTCAACATCCTCTATGCCGTCGATCTCACCACCGGCGCGACGGCATGGTCGGCGAGCCTCGGCCCGCAGGGGCAGCAGACCGAATCGACGTTCGTCACCGCCCCCGTGGTCCTCGGCGGCGCGGTTTACGCTGGCACGGCGTATCCGGTGGGCCAGGGTGCCTGGAACTGGGCTTACCTGGTGGCCCTCAGCGCCGCCAGTGGCGCTCCGCTCGGCTCGTACGACGTCCACGACTACTACGAGGACACGCTGCTCGAGCAATACAGGATCGACAACGCCAGCGACAACGGATTCGCCCTCAACGGGCCGCTGATCGTTTCCGTCGCCTACAACCAGATCCTCTTCGGCTACAACGACGTCCTGATCGCCGTGGCCGCATCGCCGCAGTCGTGGAGCACGGGCGCGGTGACCTGGACCGCGCCGGCGTTGACGCCCATCGTCGACATCAACGTATCGAACATCACCATCGGAAGTGAGACGTTTTCCGGCGAGCTGCTCTACGTCTTCGACGATTCGAACGGCAGTGCGTCCATCGCGGCCGTGAATCCGGGCACGGGGGCGGTGGTCATCGCGGCGCAGCAGCTTCCCACCGCGACCTCGGTCTTCGCGCAGGGCGTCTACACTTCCTCGTCGGCGTTTTACGTCGCAACCGACGGTGCACTCTGCATCGTTCCGTATTCGCTGCAGGGAATCACCACGGACAGCGTCAGCGGGCTCGTTCTCCTCGCCTCCGACGCCATTTCCGGAATCAACTATGCCGCCAGCGTGAGCAGCAGCACGTCATTTCCCGTCGACGTGGAGATCCTGGCGATTCAGGTCGAGAACCTCCTCAGCCAGTTCTACATCGAGGCCGCTTTTCAGGAAGATTGGCCGGCGTCCGGCGGCACGTACACGCGCGGCTGCTCGTATCAGTTCCTGGTCACGGTGCTCGACTCCAATCAACTGCCGTTGCCGGCCGAAGCGGTGAAGATCTGGTCGCAGCCGTATCCGGATGGCAGCTCGGTCACCGCGACCGTCAACGGCGTGGCCTGCGTGCTCGACGCCGACGCGAGCTATGCGACGGTGACGACCGCGACCGGCGACATCGAAGTGGTCATTCCGTCCGGCACGATGACTGCGCCTCCGCTGCATCTCTGGGCCGCGTTCATGACGCCCGGCGAGTCGATCGTGATCTGGCCGCAACAGCCGGTGCAGGCCCTGACGAACATCGCCGGCGGCACGATCACGCAGTCCAACAATTCCCTCGGCACGCAACTCCTCGCCGCCACGAACTACAGCGGCAGCAAGATTCTGCCGGGCAACTATCAGAACAGCGCGTCGGCCGACGCCATCGGCTACTGTCTGCAGAACGTTCTGCAGGCGCCGACCGCCGCCGCAGCAGCATGGGAACCGCCGCAGTACACGGCGTCCTTTCAGAAATACGAGGGCGTCCAGTATCTGCCGTCCGACCAGGTGCTGCCGTCTCCGCAGGGCAACCTCGACGCCTCCGCGCTGGCCGGCATGCAGCTCAGCATCGACGGCAACGGCAACGCGTCTTTCGGAGCATCGGCGAACGCCAATGCCACGGCGTCGGCCGCGTTTCACCTCGGCCAGGACTCCCTGGGGAGCGACCTCGGCGATCTCCTGCACGACATCAGAAACGGCGTGGATGAGGTCTGGAAGGATTTCACCGCGACCTTCAGCAAAGTGGAGGGGGAGGTCGAGAACGCGATCCAGGCGGTGATCAACGTCACCATCAACGGGACGGAGGCGGTCTATTGCGGCGTCGTCCAGACCATCGATGACATCGGCACGGTCGTTCTGGCCGTCTTCAAGGCCATCGGCGCGGCCCTGGAGGATCTCTTCGAGTGGATCGTGCAACTGCTCGAGAACCTCTTCGCCTGGCTGGAGATCTTTGCGGTTCAGGGATGGATCAAGAGCTGTGTCGACAGCGGTTTGTCGACGGCGGAAGCGATGTTCTCTTCCATCGCGCAGGACACCACGAGCGTCACCAACGCCGCACAGTCGATGCTCACGAAGTTCGGCAGCGAGTACGAGAACGTCATCGGCAAGTACCTCCCTCAGTTGCCGCTCGGCAGCCTCGGCGCGTCGTCGATCAGCAATCTACCCTCGTTGAACCGCATCCAGTCGAACTGGCTCTTCCGCAGGATCATGGGACTCCTCGACGACCTGAGCGCGGGATCGGTTCCTTCGTTTTCGACGCTCATTCCGGCGCTGAGCACGCTGCAGGGAGGGGCACAGGCGCAGATCGGGTCGCAGGGAGCGAGCACGCTGCAACAGCTTCAGACGACGATCGTCGACCTCGTGTCGAGTACGAGCCTTCTCTCCATGAATCCGCTCGACCTCTTCACCACGCTGAACGATGCCGTGAAGCTCCTGATTCAGGTCGCCTCAGCGGTCGTGCAGGATCTGGCGGCAGCGGTGAGCACGATCTTCTCCGACCTGGACAGCTATCTCGACAGCTCCTTCCCGATTCCTCTGCTTTCGGCGATCGCGGAGCTCTTCCACATCGAGATCTCGTTCTCCATCCTCGACATGGCGTGCATGATGGTGGCGTTCTCGGCACAGATCATCACGACCGCCCGCCGAGGCTCGGGCTTGACCAGCAGCGACTTGCCTTCGGTCGCGTTCAACCAGAGCTGGATTCCAGGACAAAGCGACGTCGCGGCCGGGCAGCGTACGCCGGCACCGGCGATTCCGAGCAACTCCGCGGCGGGCGAAGGGCTCCTCTACACGTACGCGGTCGCGGGTCTGATCTTCGTCGTCGTCGACGCTTTCGACGACGTCAGCGACGGATCTCTGTTCGCCTCGAAAGCCGGAGCGGCGTTGTACATCGGAAGCGAGACCGTGCTCGCCGGCTTGACTGTGGCCGCGATGTTCGTCGGAGGCGCGGGATCGACGACCGATTTCGTCTGCAACGCCAGTTCCGCGGGGCTCAAGTTCCTCGGCCTCGGCCTGGACTGCTACACCGCGTACGACATCCAGAACAATCCGGACGACCAGAGTGAATCGCCGACGTGGCGCGATTGGTACAGCTGCGGCCTGTCATTGGTGCAGATGATTCTGACGATCATCCCTCCGTGCGTGGACCAGCCGGAGCCGACAGCCGAGGTGATCTCCTCGAATGGCTTCGCCGTGGCCAGTAACCTGCCATTCATCGCCAAACCCCTGGCGTACTACCCCGACACCGATGCCGTTCTCATCGGCCTCGACGCTTTTTGCGGCCTGACGTATTACATCGACGTGATCGATACGGCGTGAACCGCTTCTCAGAGACTCCGACTCATCCGGCGCTCCTTTTTACCCGCCCAGAATGCTTTCACCGCCTCCATGTCTTCGACCACCATGAGCACGTGGTCCATCCGCTGAATCGCCATGTCGCCGAGCCTGGCGTCGGCCGTTCGTCCCTGTCAATCGCCGCCGCCGTCCGCACGCAGCACCGAGCACCGAGCACCGAGCACCGAGCACTTGCCCCCCCATCACCTACACCGTATATGCTGTGCATATCGATATGCACAGTGTGCTCACCATCTCCCAGGCCGATCCCCGGCCGATGTACCTGCAGATCATCGAGCAGGTGCGCCGCCGCATCGCCGTCGGGGACTGGCAGCCGGGGGAGGAGATCCCGTCGATCCGCGCGCTGGCCGCGGAGACGCACGTCAGCGTCATCACCATCAAGCGCGCCTACCTCGAGCTCGAGCGCGACGGCGTCATCGTCACGCGGCAGGGGCGGGGCACGTTCGTGGCCGACAACGTGGAGCTGAGCCAGAACCTCCGCGAACAGGAGCTCGACGCGCACCTCGGAAAAGCGATCGCGGTCGGGCGCGAGCTCGGGCTCTCGGTCGCCGAGCTCGAGACCCGCCTCCGCAGAGTCGCGCGCAGAAGGAACAACACATGAGCACCGCTGCCATCGAGCTCCACGGCGTCTCGAAGCGCTACCCGTTCTTCGCGCTCGAAGACGTCTCCTTCCGCCTCGAGCCCGGCCAGATCATGGGCTTCGTCGGCCCAAACGGCGCGGGCAAGACGACGACCATGCGCATCCTCATGGCCCTCATCCGCCACGACCGCAGCACCGTCACAGTGCTCGGCCACCCGATGCCGGAGGCGCAGGTGCGCGCGAAGTGGGATGTCGGCTTCGTCTCCCAGGAGATGCGGCTGTTCGGCGGGGCGACGCTGGAGTGGCACATGGGCTTCGTGCGCTCCATCTATCCAGGATGGGATGAGCGCTACGCCGCGACGCTGCTCGAGCGCTTCCATCTGCATCCGGCGCAGAAAGATCAAAGGGCTCTCGCGCGGCGAGCACGTGAAGGCCTTGCTGCTGCTCGTGCTCGCGCGCCGGCCGCGACTGCTCGTGCTCGACGAGCCGACGTCCGGCCTCGATCCGGTCGCGCGGCACGAGGTGATCGCGGAGCTGATGGACGTGCTGCAGGACGACCAGCGCTCGATCCTCTTCTCGTCGCACAACACCGTCGACGTCGAGCAGATCTCCGACCAGATCACGTTCATCGACCGCGGCCACATCGTCGATTCGAACGACAAGGAAACGTTCGTCGAGCAGTGGCGGCGGATCAGCGTCGACGTTCCCGCGGGCGTTGCGTTGCCCGCGCTGCCCGGCATCGTCGACGTCGCGCGCAGCGGGCGCATCGCCGTGGTCACGACGAACGCGTTCGAGCCGCGGATGACCGAGGCGTTGGCGAGCGCGGGGGCGGACGTGCGGGACCTGCAGCGCATGACGCTCAGAGGAAATCTTCGTCGCCAGCGTCCTGCACAAACGAAAGGAGCGTGGCGAATGAACCGCTCGATCACCGGCCGTCTGGTGGCCAAGGACCTCTATCTCTACCGCCCGCTGATCGCGTGCGCGCTGGTGGCGGGCGTCGCATCGCTCGTGCTCTCTCGGTTCAGCGCGGGGGATCACGTCAGCACCGGCGTGAACGCGGGCGTCGTGCTCTTCATGACGACGATCATCGCCTTCGGCATCTTCATCGCCATGGGCGGGATTCTGAAGGAGCGGCAGGATCGCTCGCAGCTGTTCGTGCTGAGCCTTCCGATCGCGCCGGCGCAGTACGCGATGGCCAAGGTGGGGGCGGCGCTGATCGCGTTCCTCGTGCCGTGGATCGTGTGACCGCGGGCGGCGTGGCCGTCGCGATGGCGAGCGGCGAGGCGCGGGGATCGATCCCGTTTTTCGTCGTGCTGATGACGTTCTTTCTCACCAACTTCTGCGTGCTGACGGCGGTCGTCGTCATCTCGATGTCGGAGACCTGGTCGATCGTGGCGATTCTCGTCACGAACGTTTCGGTGCCGTTGTTTCTCGCGAGCGCGAGCCGCTGGACCGCGGCCGCGGAGCGCCGCAACGACGCGATCGCGACCTGGAGCCCCGCGGTGCTGGCGCTGCTGGCGGCGGAGATCGTGGCGATCGCGCTGTCGCTCGGGGTCGCGTTTTCTCTCCCCTCGCGCAGAAGAGATTTCATCTGAGGAGTCTTCGATGAGTACCCAGGAGCGGTTTCATGCTCTCGACGCGGTGCGCGCGTTTGCGCTGCTGCTCGGCATCGCGCTGCACGCGACGATGTCGTTTTTCCTGGTAATCCCGGCGCAGGACAGCTCGCGCAGCACGACGCTCGCCGTTGCGTTCTACGTCATCCACATCTTCCGGATGAGCGTGTTCTATCTCATCGCCGGATTCTTCGCCCATCTGCTGCTGGAGCGTCGCGGCGCGCGCACTTTTGTTCGCGACCGCGCGAAGCGGATCGTCGTGCCGATGACCGCGGGCTGGCTGCTCCTCGCGCCGCCGACGATCGCCGCCGTGATCTGGGGACTCTCGCGCACGTTCCCGAACGCCAGGCCCACCGGTGCCGCGGTACCGCAAGGCTTTCCGCTCACGCATCTCTGGTTTCTCTACTACCTCTGCATCTTCTACGTCGTCGCGTTGGTGGTGCGCGCTGCGATCGACGCAAAAGCGCGTCGATGCGATCTTCGGCGTGGCGATGGCGAAGTACGTTGCGCCGATCGCGCTCGCGATTCCGACGTTCGTCGTGCTCCATCTCGATGCGTCATGGCCGGTGTGGTTCGGGATTCAGACGCCCGACACCGGCCTCACGCCGAAGCTGCCCGCGCTCGTCGCGTACGGCACCGCATTCGCCGCCGGCTGGCTGCTGCATCGGCAATCGACGCTCCTCGAAGTCCTCGGCAGGCAGTGGCGCACGAGTCTCGTGATCGCCGTCGCGCTCACCGTCGTCTGTCTTTCGATCGTCGGGCTCACGCCGAACGTCGCCGCGCCCACCGCGCTCGAAGGGGGCGCCGCGATGCGGCTCGCGTACGCCGCCGGCTACCGCTCGCGATCTGGTACTGGACGTTCGGGCTGATCGGGGCCGCGGTGCGCTTCTGCTCCGGCGCGAGCGCGCTGCGCCGCTACCTCTCCGACGCCTCGTACTTTCTCTATCTCGCGCATCTGCCGATCGTCTTCGTGCTGCAGGTGCTGCTGATGAACGTGCCGCTGCACTGGTCGCTCAAGTTCCCGCTCATCGTCGCGATCGCGCTCGGTGTGCTGCTCGCGGCCTATCACTCTCTCGTCCGTCGCACGTTCATCGGCGAGCTGCTCAACGGACGCCGCTATCGGAAGTCGCATGCCGTGGCCGTGGAGACCGCGTCGATCGCCGAGCTCGCGAACGTGACGAAGCGCTACAGCAAAACGATTGCGCTCGACGGCATCAGCCTGCGCGTCGCACCCGACGAGCTCCTCGCGGTTCTCGGGCCGAACGGCGCCGGCAAGTCGACGGCGATCGGCCTCTGGCTCGGCACGCTGCAGCCCGACGACGGCGTGGCCCGCGTGATGGGCGTCTCTTCGGTTCGAGGTGAGTAGTTGCGGGCGCGCAGAATCGCGCGCATCCTTTCCCGTAGCGCGGTGGTGACCATGATCTCGCTCCTTTCGTGTTGAGTCTGGGAAGTCCCCAATCACGATCGGGCGGTCATCGCCATCGCGCCACTCTGCCTTCCATGTGCGCTACGCGGAGCGCGCCGCCGCCAGGCGGCTTAGTCCAACTATGCGATCGCACGAAAACGCCAGCCGCCGAATGGTCGCTATTGAGAGTGCTAATGAGAGTGGCACCTTTCGGGCGCCTTCCCGCGGGCAACAAAAAAGCCGCCGAAGTGGCGGCTGGTGAGTGCTTTAGATTGGCGGGGCCGACGGGGCTCGAACCCGCGACCTCCGGCGTGACAGGCCGGCGTTCTAACCAACTGAACTACGACCCCGCGGTCGTTGGAATCCTGCTAACCCTCGGGACGGCGCAGCCATTCCCGAAGGAGGCGCATCGTAGACGGGTGGGTGGGGGGTGTCAAGACGAAAAGACTTCCGCCTCCGCGAGCGGGGGAGCGGACGCGTCTTTTGGCGAGAGAGAGGGCGAAGCAACCTGCCAGTCGATGCCGATGGCGGGGTCGTTCCAGAGCAGGCTGCGGTCGCTCGGCTGGTGCCAGAGCGTGGTGCATTTGTAGAGCACGATGGCGTCGTCCGAGAGGACCGAGAAGCCGTGGGCGAAGCCGGGGGGGATCCAGAGCATGCGGCGGTTGTCGTCCGACAGCTCGACGCCGGCCCAGCGGCCGAACGACGGTGAGTGGCGGCGGATGTCCACCGCCACGTCGAGGATCGTGCCGCGCACGCAGCGCACCAGCTTTCCCTGCGGCTCGTGCAACTGGTAGTGCAGGCCGCGCACGACGCCGCGCGTGGAGTACGACTGGTTGTCCTGCGCGAACGTGTCAGGCAGGCCGCACTCGCGGAACGCCGCGGCGTTGAACGTCTCCATGAACCATCCGCGCGGGTCTTCGAAGACCCGCGGCTCAATCGTCAGAACGCCCTTCAGGGTTGTCTCGGATATCTTCAAGAGCGTCGGATGATACCTCCAGCTCGACGTGCCGCGGCCAGATGATCGAGGCCACCACCGAGATGGTCAGCACGCTCGCGATGATGGCCAGCGACCAGCCGATCGGGAAGTGATACCACTCCGCGATCACCATCTTCACGCCGACGAACAGCAGCACCACCGCCAGTCCGTACTTGAGGAAGTGGAACTTGTCGATCACCCCCGCCAGCAGGAAGTACATGGCCCGCAGGCCGAGGATGGCGAAGATGTTCGAGGTGTAGACGATGAACGGGTCTTTGGAGATGGCGAAGATGGCCGGGATGGAGTCGACGGCGAAGACGACGTCGGTGGCCTCGATGGCGATCAGCACGAGGAAGAGCGGCGTGGCGTAGCGCCGGCCGTCCTTCATGACGAAGAAGGCCTTGCCGTGGTACTCCGGCGTGGCCGGCATGAGCCGCCGTCCGAGCTTGTAGATCGGGTTCTTCTCCGGATGCGGCTCGGCGTCTCCTTCCTTCATCAGTTTGATGCCGGTGTAGATCAGGATCGCGCCGAAGACGTACATGATCCAGTCGAAGCGCGCCACCAGCGCCGCGCCGAGGCCGATGAAGATGGCGCGCATGATGATCGCGCCGAGCACGCCCCAGAACAGCACGCGGTGCTGGTACATCTTCGGCACCGCGAACGAGGCGAAGAGGATGACGAAGACGAAGATGTTGTCGACCGACAGCGCCTTCTCGATGACGTAGCCGGTCAGGAACTCGAGCGCTTTCTGCGATCCGAACTTGTGGTAGATCCACCAGTTGAACGCGAGCGAGAGCGCGACCCAGACGATGCTCCAGGTCAGCGCCTCCTTCATCCGGACCTCGTGCGCCTTCCGGTTGAAGACGCCGAGGTCGAGGGCGAGCATGCCCAGTACGAAAACGCTGAAGATCGTCCAGAGAGTCGGTGAAGCGATCGTTTCCATCAGGCCGCGTACCTCGCGAAGGTCATGCCGCGCAGGCGGCGGACGCGCTCAGCCATGGGCGGATGCGTCGAAAAGAGGCTGACCAGGCCTCGCGTGCCGGAGAAGGGATTGACGATGAAGAGGCTAGCGGTGGACGGCTGGGCCGTCAGCGGCGGCATCACGTGCGCCGCGTGCTCGAGCTTCTCCAGCGCGCGCGCCAGCGCCTCCGGATCGTTGGAAAGGCGCGCCCCCGTCTCGTCGGCGAGGTATTCGCGCGAGCGGGAGATGCCGAGCTGGACGAGCATGGCGGCGATGGGCGCGACGATGGCCAGCGCGAGTGCTGCGATCGGGTTGGGGGAATCGTCATCGCTGCCGCCGAAGATGGCGGTGAACTGAAGCATGTTCGCAATATATGCGATGGCGCCCGCCACCGCGGCGGCGATCGTGGAGACGAGGATGTCGCGGTTGCGGATGTGGCCGATCTCGTGCGTCAGCACGCCGCGCAGCTCGCGCTCGTCGAGCAGTTGCAGGATGCCCTGCGTCACCGCCACCACGCCGTGCGCGGGGTTGCGCCCGGTCGCGAACGCGTTCGGCTGCGGCGAGGGAATGAGGAAGACGCGCGGCATGGGGATCTCCGCGCGCTGCGCGAGCTCGCGGACGATCGCGTAAAGCCGCGGCGCCTGATGCTCGTCGGCCGGCTGCGCGTGGTGCATGCGCAGGACGATTTTGTCGGAGAAAAAGTACGCGCCGAAGTTCAGCACCACGGCGAAGAGGGTGAAGATGCCCACCCACTGGCGGCCGAGCATCGCTCCGAATCCGATGAGGATCGACGACAGGACGCCCAGCAGGAGAATGGTCTTGATCTGGTTCTTCATCACGCATGGACAACGCATGCGGCCCGGATGCCATTCATAGATCAGATGGATTGTTTCAATCGAGGCGATTGGTTTAATCTATGAATGGAACGGCGGGCTGAAGCCCGCCCTGCATGGTGAATGGAGTGGCTGAACTATCACCACCTCCTCTACTTCTGGGTGGTGGCGCGCGAGGGGAGCATTGCCGCGGCCACGCGGAAGCTGAACCTGACGCAGCCGACGATCAGCGCGCAGCTCCGCCTCCTGGAGGAGTCGCTCGGCGAGAAGCTGTTCGAGAAAGCGGGCCGGTCTCTCGTTCTCACCGAGGCCGGGCGCGTCGCGCTCCGCTACGCCGACGAGATCTTCGCCCTCGGCCGCGAGCTGCGCGACACGCTGCGCGACCGTCCCACGGGGCGGCCCGTGCGGGTCACCGTCGGCATCGCCGACGTGGTACCGAAGCTGGTGGCCTACCGCATTCTGCGGCCGGCCTTCGAGCTGGCCTCGGAAGTGGAGATGATCTGCCGCGAGGCGCCGGCGGAGACGCTCCTGGCCGCCCTCGGGCAACACGAGGTCGATCTCGTGCTCACCGATGCTCCCGCCTCCGGCGGGCCGCTCCGCGCGTACAACCATCTCCTCGGCGAGAGCGGGACCTCCCTCTTCGCCGCCCCGGCACTGGCGGCGTCGCTGCGCAGGCAGTTCCCGAAGTCGCTGCACCGGGCGCCGCTGCTGCTCCCCGGGGCGTCGACGCAGATCCGCCGGGCCCTGGAGCTGTGGCTCGACGGCAGCGGCATCGAGCCGAAACGGGTGGGCGAATTCGACGACCTGGCCCTGATGACCGCGTTCGGACGCGGCGGGACGGGTATCTTTCCCGCACCGACGGCGATCGAGGAAGAGATCGAGGCGCAGTACGACGTGCGCGTGGTGGGGCGGCTGCCCGAGGTCCGGGAGCGCTTCTACGCGATCTCGGCGGAGAGGAAAATCAAGAACCCCATCGTCAGCGCGGTGACGAGCGCCGCGCGGCGGAAGGTCTTCGAAGGAGGAGCGCGTGATTGAAGAACCGAATGCCCCGGTGGATGCGGATCTCGAGCGCAAGCCGCAGTGGCGGCTGGCGGGCGTGATCAGTTTCGGACTGCTCGCGTTGCTGCTGCTGTACGCGGCGTTCCGGATCATCTGGCCGTTCATGACGGCCATCCTCCTCGGCGCGATCCTGGTGACGCTCACGTTCGGGATGTTCCGCCGCGTGCGCATCCGTACGCGGGGGAGCTCGAACAAGGCCGCGATCGTGATGCTCCTCGGGATCACCTTCATCGTGGTCATTCCCGCGCTGATCCTGGCCATGCTGCTCGTGCAGCAGGCGAACGTGGTCGTGGAGAAACTGCAGTCCGGCGACGCGCAGGCGATGATCCGGCGGATCGACGTGGCGTCGTACCTCGAGCCGATCAAACGCGTGGCACCGCAGTTCGATCCGAAGACGCTCAGCCCCGAGCGGCTGCTGCTGCCGGCACTGCAGCAGATCCCCGGCTGGGTGGCGCGTCACGGCGGCGGGTTGATCGGCGGCCTGGCCGGCATGGTGCTCGGCTTCGCGCTCGTGCTGCTGTCGATGTTCTTCTTCTACGTGGAAGGGGAGGAGATCGTGCGGCAGCTCTCGCTGCTCTCGCCGCTGCCGAAACGCTATGACCAGGAATTCGGCGAGCGCTTCAAGGACGTAATCGACGCCACGTTCCGCGGACAGGTGTTCACGGGGATCGCGCAGGGACTGATGACCGGCATCGGCATGGCGATCGCGCAGGTGCCGGGCGCGGGATTCTGGGGCGCGGTGGCGGCGCTGCTGTCGCTGATCCCGATGGTCGGCGCGGCGGCGGTGTGGGTGCCGGCATCGATCTATCTCGTGATCTCGGCGTCGATGGGCAGCCGTCCCTGGTGGCAGGCCATCTTCATGATCCTCTGGGGCGTGATCCCGGTGTCGCTGATCGACAACGTCGTCCGCCCGTGGGCGATGCGCGGCAAGGCGCAACTCCCCGCGATCCCGCTGCTGTTCGCGGTGCTGGGGGGGATGCAGGCGTTCGGCTTCGTGGGGCTGGTGATCGGGCCGCTCGTGTTCTCGCTGCTGATGTCGATCATCGACATTTACAAGCGCTCGTTCTCGCCGAAGCGCACGGAGAACGTGGTGCAGGCGGTCTGAGTCTGGAGTGCGGCGACGCCAGTCGCCGCTCTCGATGCGGGAGGCGCCAGCCTCCGCCCCCCGGCCGCAGCTGGCGCTGCGGCATTGAGAGCGGCAGCTGGCGCTGCCGCTCTCCAGACGCTACGCGTTTTCGTAGAACTCGCGGATGTGCGCGTAGACATGCTCGGGGAACTCGAGGTCTCGATACACATTGCATCCGTTCGGGTCGGGGCAGATGGGGAACGCCTGCTCCTGCTGCCACTCCAGGATGCGCTCGCGGCGCGGCGGGTTGTAGTCGCGTCCTTCCACCTGCTTGCATAGCACGCGCGCGTCGGACTCGGAGAAGCCGGGGTTCTTCTGCAGCCAGGCGCACAGCTCCTCCTCGGGGAGGAAATGCCGGGCGATCATGGCGAAGGTCAGGCGGCCGTAGTGGCCGATGTCCTCGCCGCGGTCGAGCGCGTCGAGGAGGTGGGACATCATTGCGTTCTTGCGAAGGTCGGAGAGTGCCATAGCCTCGAAAACTGCGAGGGGCGTTCCACGGCCTCTACGATTGGTAGAGGCGGCAGAGGTCGTCAGAAATCTCGGAAAACATGGCAAAAGTATTGTAATTGCATAGAGATGTGGGCAGGACGATGCACGCTTCCCGTGTGCTGATCGCGGATTCCGATCCGCATCTGCGGCAGCTCCTTTACAGCGCGCTCTTGGCCGTTGACGTCTTTTCGGACTGCGTCTCCACCGTCCCCGATGCCCTCGAGAAACTGCGCGGGGAGCCGTACGGCGTCGTGCTGGTCGACGTCGGTCTTCCCGGCGGCGACGCCGAGCAGATGGTCTCCGCCATCGCCGCCCTCAATCACCAGCGCCCGGTGGTGCTGGTGCTGGCGTCGAACCCCGCGGCCGCGCGCTCGCTCGACGTCGACATCGTGCAGATCGTACTCCGCAAGCCGCTGGCGCTGCGGCAGACCGTCGAGTTGATCCGCAGTTGCGTGCAGAGCGCGGCTGCCGTGGCCGTGGCCGAGGATGAAGAGGGCGACGGCGATCACGTCACGTCGTGACCGGCGGCGCGCAGCACCTCGACGGCGCGCGCGAACGACTCTTCCTTGAGCAGCAGGTAGTCGGTGTCGTACGTGGCCAGGAGAAAGACGCTGATGTATGCGCCGGCCAGCGGCGCGACCAGCGCCGACGCCACTCCCGTCACCTCGAAAGGGATCGGCCCCTGCACCTTGACGGCCCGCCAGCCGCGCTCGGCCTGCACGTCGTGCGGGACCGCGTCGCTGTCGCAGACGATCGACAGTTCCTCGTCCGTACGCGTCACCGAGGTGAACGGCCCCGCGATCCAGGAGGGAAGCGGCGCGCCGGCGGAGAGCCGGCAGACGGCGAGCCGATGCGGAAGAATGGCAAGGCGCAATTGCGTCATCGCTGCGTCACGACGCGCTCGACCGTTTTCAGCAGCTCGTCCGCCTCGAACGGCTTCTGCACCACCGCCGCGACGTCGGGCGCGACGCTCTTCAGCAGCGATTCCGGCGAGGCCGTCACCAGCAGCACGCGGCGCAGCAGCTCCGGCCGGTTCTTCTTGAGGTGGCGGATGACGGTCATCCCTCCGTCGGTCGGGGTCATGAGGTCGAGCAGCAGCGCCCCGTACTCGACCTTGCCGAGCTTCTCGATGGCCGGCGTGCCGGCGCTGACGACGTCGACGCGATAGCCCGCGCGCCGCAGCAACGCCGAGATCAGCCGCTGCATGGCGGGATCGTCGTCGAGCAGGAGCAGCCGGGCCTTGCGCTTGAGGAGGGGCAGCATGTCGGGAGGGGGAGTCTACCGCACGAAATCGGATGGTGCGGGGTAAGGGATTCGAACCCCTGACCCTCTCCGTGTAAAGGAGACGCTCTACCGCTGAGCTAACCCCGCGTGCGTGGCACTGATCGTGATCCTCTCACAACCAGGAGGAAAGCAGATGGGACTTTTCGGAAAGTCTTTCGAAGAGAAAGTGCAGGTCGCCATTGAGCGCGTGCGGGGGCAGTTTCCCAACGCGCAGATCAATGCGCGCGTCGACCAGGGCGATACGGTGACGCTGACCGGCCACGCCGCCGACCTCGACACGAAGACGCAGATCATGGCTGCCTTCAACGCCGCGGTGGAGACGAAGAACACGGTCAACCAGATCACAATCGACAAGCCGACGCCGCAGGCGGCCGGCACGGCGTTCTCCTCGACGCCGGGCGCGTTTGCCACGCCCCTCGGCACGACCAGCGCGAGCGAGCAGCGCACGCACGACATCGTCTCGGGCGACACCCTCAGCGCGCTGGCCAAGCGCTATTACGGCGACGCGTCGAAGTACAACCGGATCTTCGAGGCGAATCGCGATCAGCTCAGCGACCCGGACAAGATCAAGGTCGGGCAGAAGCTGAAGATCCCGGTGTAGTGCCGGCAGGGCGGGCGGAAGCCCGCCCTACGTTCCGGCCAGGGTCTGCAGGGCGTCGCCGGTGACGCGATAGACGGTCCACTCGTCCTGCGGCTTCGCGCCGAGGGAACGGTAGAAGCGGATCGCGTCCTCGTTCCAGTCGAGCACCGCCCACTCCAGACGGCCGCAGTTGCGCTCCAGCGCGATGGCGGCGAGACGGGAGAGCAGCTTCTTTCCCACGCCGCGGCCGCGCATCTCCGGACGCACGTACAGGTCCTCGAGGTAGATCCCGGGCCGCGCGAGAAACGTCGAGTAGTTGTGGAAGAAGAGCGCGAAGCCGGCGGGCTGGCCGTCCTCTTCGGCGATGATCACCTCGGCGTAGCGACGGGCGCCGAAGAGGGTCTCCCGCACGCCCTCCTCGGTGGCGATGCATTCGTGCGCAAGGCGCTCGTACTCCGCGAGCTCGCGGATGAAGCGGAGGATCAGCGGGACGTCGGCTTCCGAGGCGGTGCGCAGCGTCATGGTCACGGGACGATCATGACCGGCACCGTCGCGTGGCGGACGATGTCGAGCTTTCCTTCGCTCGGGCCCCGCGAGGCGTTGAGGAAGATCGCGTCGGCGTCGACGCGCGTGGCGTAGCGGACGATCTCCTTGTCGGCGTCGCTGCCCTGCAGCACGGCCGTGCGCGGGTTGCGCAGCGACGCGGCGAGCTCGCCCAGCAGCGCTTCCGCGCGCGCGGTGTCGTCTTCGTCGCAGACGATGACCAGGTGGACGTCGTCCCCCAGGCGCGCGGCCAGGTCGAGCCCCGCGCGCGATTTCTGCTCGAGATGCACCGGCACGACCAGGCGGCGCAGGCCGGGACGCTTGCGGATGCCGTAGCGGATGGCCAGGACGGGACACGGCGGTGCATCGAGCACGGAGGTGGTGGTCGAGCCGACGAAGAGATGCGCGACGTGGTGCCGGGCATGCGTGGCGATGACGATCAGGTCCGCGTGCTCTTCCTTCACCACCTCGGAGATCTCGCGTCCGGGATCGGGCGCCTGGCGCACGATCAGCCGCGTGGCCAGCGAGGCGTTCGCGCGGCGCACGCGCTCGCGCAGCCGGTCGAGCTCCTGCTGCTCGGCGTATTCGTAGAGCGACGAGTCGGCGGGGAAGCGCAGCTCGTCGGGATTGGACGTGCGGGTCATGCGCACGTGCACGATGACCAGCTCCGCGCCGCTCACGCCGGCGATGCGCACGGCGTCATCGAACACCCATTCCGAGGCGGTGGAAAAGTCGGTGGGGATCAGGATGCGGCGGAACATTTACAGGCTCACAGGCTCACAGGTCCATAGGCTCATAGGAACGACGCTGTGAGCCTATGAGCCTATGCGCCTGTGAGCCTATCGTGCAACAGGCTCGGCCGGCGCACCATTCGACGCCGTGGCCACCGGTGCCGGCGGCGGCGTATTCGTCACGATGTAGCGGATCACGGTCTTCGGCTCGGCCTCGGTCTCGGCGATCTGCAGGACGACCTGCTGGCCGTTCGGGTCGAGGGCTTCGCCGGGGATGAAGGGGTCCTGCATGGCCTGGTTCAGGTGCACCTCGAAGTTGCGCCACTGCTCCCGTTCGGACGGATACGTGTCCTGCGACGGGAAGGCGCGGAACTGGGCCAGGTAGGTGGTGTAGTAGTGGAAGACCTGCGGGTACGAGTCGTCGGTGGCCAGGGTGTAGACCTTCGCGCCGGCGCCGTAGCGGTTGCGGATCATCACTTCGTCGCGGCGGGAGAGATCGTCGCGATACTGCGCGCCTTCGTAGAGCGGGATGGCGGGATTGATGGTCGTGATGGCCTTCGCCGCGTCGACGTTCGCCTGCGCGGCCTCGGCCTGCGTCGACGCCGGAGTGCTGTCGTCGGCGGCTTTGGTCTCGCTGCCGCCGGTGCATCCGATCGCGGTGAAAAGCACGAGGACGGCTGCCGGAAGTGCCTGTTGGATCTTCATCTTGGACGACAAAAGAGCAATGGCTATGCCGTCAATTGTTCTGCGCTTGGTTGACGGCAACCGAGCGGTGCCGTTCGGCGGTGCTGCGCAGGCGCTCGAGGGCCGTCTCGCCGCCATATTTGGAGACCAGGCGCTCGTCGTACAGGTCGGAAATGCTGGCCACGCTGTCGAGGGAGGCGATGAGCTGCTCGGGCCGCAGCCGCCGCCCGAGGAAGGAGTGCGAGTAGAAGATGTCCTGGCCGACCATGCTGAACGCCCCCAGCGGCACCTCGACGTTGAGGCGCAGCAGCTCGGACATCAGCTCGAAGGTCGGCTCCACGCCCTGCACGCAGAAGGCGAGGATCTCGATCACGGCGTCGTCTTCCTCGTACGCGCCGATCGAGATCTCCAGCACGGTCGACCCGTACTTGAGGTAGAAGTCGCAGTGATCTGCGTCGTCGAAGTGCTCTTCCACCAGTTCGTCGAGGTACGTCTTGACCTGACGGTAGACCTCCTCCTGGCACTCGGTGTGGAACTGCTTCGTTCGCGCTACGACCATGGAGGCGATTATAACGATGAACAGGACGCTCACGCTCAAGCGCGGTAAAGAACGCGTGATCGCCAACCGGCATCCGTGGATTTTCGCGGGCGCGATTCACACCGAGCGGGGACCGGAAGACGCGCCGATCGGAGACCTCGTGGACGGCGACGGCACGCGCATCGCCTCCGGCTTCTACTCACGCTCGTCGCAGATCCGCCTGCGCGCGCTGGCGTTCGGCGAGCCCGCCACGCCGGAGCTCATCGCGGCGCGCCTCTCCGAGGCCATTGCGCGCCGGCGGGCGATCTTCGATGAGGGGACGAATGCCGCGCGCCTGGTCCACGCCGAGGGGGATGAGCTGAGCAGCATCGTCGTCGACCGCTACCACGACGTGCTGGTGGTGGAGATCGCCAACCGCGGCGCGGAGCACTTCAAGCCGCTGATCGTGGAGACGCTGCAGCGCGAGCTCGCGCCGCGCGCGATCTTTTTCAAGAACGACCTGCCGGCGCGGAAGCTGGAGGGGCTGCCGACCGAGGATGAGGGGGTCGACGTGGCGACGCAGATTCTCGAGTCGGGATTGAAATTCCGCGTGAATCCCGTGGAAGGGCAGAAGACCGGCTTCTTCCTCGACCAGCGCGAGAACCGCCGCCTCGTCCGCACGCTGGCCGGCGGCCGGCGCGTGCTCAATCTGTTCTCGTACAGCGGCGCGTTCGGGGTGTACGCGGCTTCCGGCGGCGCGTCCTCCGTGACGAACGTCGACGTGTCGGCGCCGGCCATCGAGGCGGCGCGCGAGAACGCCTCGCTCAATGGCGTGCAGGCCGAGCACGTCGTCGCGGACGCGTTCCAGTACGTGCGGCAGAAGCACGGCCCGTTCGATCTGCTGATCTGCGACCCGCCGGCGTTCGCGAAGTCGCGCAACGAGGTGGAGCGCGCCGCGCGCGGCTACAAGGACGTGAACCTCTACGCGATGCGCATGGTCGCCCCGGGCGGGTTGATGATGACCTTCTCCTGCTCCGGACACATGTCGCTCGATCTCTTCCAGAAAGTCATCTTCGCCGCGGCGCTCGACGCGGGGCGCCGCGTCTCGTTCGTGCAGCGGCTGACGGCGGGACCGGACCATCCGGTGTCGATCTATTGTCCGGAAGGGGAGTACCTCAAGGGGTTTCTTCTCGAGATCCACTGAGCTCCATGGTCATCTCGACCATGGTCTCGCGGAAGCCGAGGCGCGCGAAGAGGGTCCGCGCGGCGTCGTTCGGCGCGGCGGTCCAGAGGATCACGCGCGGCGCGTGGCGCTCGCGGAGCCAGGCCACGGCGGCGTCCATGAGCTTCGTGCCGGTGCCTGTTTTTCGCGCCTCTTCCACCACGAGCAGGTCGTGAATGAAGCCGGCCGGCCCGCGCAGCTCTTTCCACGACAGCGGCTCGAGCGCGGCCCAGACGTAGCCGGTGACGCCCCCGTCGTCCTCGCTGACGAAGATGGCGTTGTCTTCCGATTTCAGCATGCTGCCGAGAAACGACCCGTAGCCGCGCTCCGCCCCTTCCTCCGCGGCCAGGAAGCGCTGCGGATCGAAGGCGTAGTGCGTGCGCATGAGCATGGCGCCGAGGCGGCCGAGGGAGGGGAGATCGCGGCGTTCCGCTCTGCGGATCACGGTCATGCGGGGATCATTTAACATTTCAGGTCTCATGACGACCCTGACCAACGCGCCGACCCCCCGCGTCTCCCGCGCCATCACGGTCGCGTACCTCGGTGACCTGCTCTTCAACGCCGGGTTCATCGACGAGCGGCAGCGCGCGGAGATCGAGTCGGCCGACCGGCAGTTCCGGCTCGCGCAGCGTAACACCGCCACCAAATCGCGCGCCGAGGAAGACGCCAGCCCGTTCAAGGTCATCGCCGCGATGAACCTCACCGACGCCAGCGGCAACGCCACGCGCATCGACGACTTCCTGCTGGCGCGGCTGCTGGCCGAGGAAGCGCACCTGCCGTTCTACAAGATCGACACGCTCAAGCTCGACGTCCAGCTCATCGAGTCGAAGATCTCGCGCCCCTTCGCGCGCAAGAACAAGATCGTCCCCGTGGCCGTGCGCGACGGCAAGCTCGTCGTGGCCATGGTCAACCCCTTCGACTACAACGCCATCGACTCCTATCGCCCCATGGCCAAGCAGGAGCTCGACCTGGTCGTGGCCGCCGAGTCGGACGTGATGGGGGTGATCAACGAGCAGTACGGCTTCCGCGCCTCGGTCACGAAGGCGAATCGCGACCTGACCCGCGGCGCGATCGACCTCGGCAATCTCGAGCAGTACATCAAGCTCAAGTCGGGCGCCGAGATCGAGACCAGCGACGCGCACATCGTCAACGCCGTCGACTACCTGCTGCAGCACGCCTACGACTCGCGCGCGTCCGACATCCACATCGAGCCGAAGCGCGAGCACGCCGACATCCGCTTCCGCATCGACGGCGTGCTGCACGAGATCCAGCGCGTGCCGAAGCTGGTGAACCTGGCCATCACCTCGCGCCTCAAGACGATGTGCCGCATGGACATCGCCGAGAAACGCCGCCCTCAGGACGGCCGCATCAAGACCGAGCGCGAGGGGAAGGAGATCGAGCTGCGCGTCTCGACGCTCCCCACGGCCTTCGGCGAGAAGATGGTCATGCGCATCTTCGACCCCGAGGTCATGATCCGCGACCTGGCCGGCCTCGGCTTCTACGAGGACGAGCTGAAGACGTTCGCCGACTGGATCGGCCGGCCGCACGGCATCATCCTGGTCACCGGCCCGACCGGATCCGGCAAGACCGTCACGCTCTATTCGGCGCTGAAGAACCTGGCCTCGCCGGAGATCAACATCACCACGATCGAGGACCCGATCGAGATGGTGTGGGAGGAGTTCAACCAGACGTCGGTGCAGCCGAAGATCGGGATCACCTTCGCCTCGGCGCTGCGCCACATCCTCCGCCAGGACCCGGACATCATCATGGTGGGGGAGATCCGCGACCAGGAGACGGCGCAGAACGCGGTGCAGGCGGCGCTCACGGGCCACCTGGTCTTCTCCACGCTGCACACGAACGATGCCTCGACGTCGATCACGCGACTGGTGGACCTCGGCATCCAGCCGTTCCTGATCTCGTCGACGCTGGTCGGGGCGATGGCGCAACGGCTGGTGCGCAAGATCTGCGACGACTGCAAGCGCAACCGCCCGCTGACGATCGAGGAGGCGGCCATGCTGAACCTGCAGGCGCCGGCCGGCAAGCGCATCATCGTGAAGGAGGGGGCGGGCTGCATCCGCTGCCGCAACACCGGCTACTTCGGGCGCACGGGCATCTTCGAGATCCTCCCGGTCGACAACGCCATCCGCGATCTCGTCGACCGCGGCGAGGACTTCCTGAAGATCAAGGAGATGGCCATCAAGCGCGGCATGCGCACGCTCCGCCAGAGCGCGCTGCGCAAGCTGGCCGAGGGGCTGACCAGCTTCGAGGAAGTGGTGCGGGTGACCGGGATCTGAGGCGGCGGCTTCGCCGCTGCCGGTTGCTGGTTATCGGTTGTCTGCGCCGCCTGGGTTTCAGGCCAAGCAGCGCAGACAACTGACAACCGACAACCGACAACCCTAATTCGGGACCACCGCCAGCGCCGCCTCCAGCACCTCGTCACGCCCCTGGGCCAGTCCGCGGATCGTGGGGCGCACCACGTAGTCGGGCTGGATGGCGGACTCGCCGTCGACCCTCCGGATCGCCGACCCGGTGAAACGGATGGAAATGTTGCCCGGCACCACGAGATCGGAGAGGTCGCCCTGCGCGCTCGCGCCGGCCGTGCCGACGAGGCGCGCACCGGTGAGCACGAGCGCGGCGCCGCTGGGCGTGCGCTCGTCGACGAGGGCGAAGATCTCGCCCGCGTACGTGGCTTGCGGGGAGAGCATGTCCGCGACGTCTTCGTACTGGATTGCGCCGCCGAGGAGCACGGGGACGCGCGTCAGCGACGCCACGCTGTTCCCGGTCGTGTTCAGCCGCTTCGCGATCTCCGCGCTGGCGCGCTCGCTGCGCAGGTCGAGGATCATCGTTTGCGTGGCGGCGACGTCGGCCAGCAGCGCCTCGACGTCCTGCACGGCAGCGACGTCCACGTAGGCCACGTTGCCGTCGAGGATGCGCCACGCTTTGGCGGGATTGGCGACCGCGTGTGCGGTGCGTGCGAGCGAGACTTCGTACTGCGAGCCGTCAGGGCGGCGGAAGGTGAACGCGGACGTGGTGCCGGCCGTCCCTTTGGCCAGGTCGCGCACGGCGGCGAAGGACGAGGCGTAACGAGCCAGCTCGGTGCGCCGCTCGGCGACGTCGCGGCCGTCGATGCGCAGCAGCTCGTCGCCCGGTTTCACCTGCTCGGACGCCGACGCCGTGACGACCGGCTTCCCTTCGACCGGCATCAGCTCGAACGGCGGCGCGGCCGCGCCGTGCAGTGCGAGCACCGAGGGGGCATTCACCAGCGCGTGTGCGTCCGGGACCTTCGCCAGCACTTCGGCGAGGGCGAGCTCGTAGTCGCGGCGGGTGGTCGCGTGCTCGAGGGCCCAGACGAGGTCGTTGAGGTTCCAGTCGTCGAGGCGCTCGCGCGAGCCGTGGAAGAAGTGGATCACGTTCCAGATGCGGTACGCGGCCAGGATGCGCTGCTCTGGGGAGGGAAGGTCGGCGCCCGCGTAGGTGGCGTCGGCCTGCCATTCATAGTCGCCCAGCGGCGCGGTGCTCATGCTCGATGCGCCGCGGCGGCGCCCGCCGCGCGGCTTCGCGAGCTGCAGCGCCGCGGCGAGGACGTCGCTCTCCGCCGCGTTCGCGGCCAGTGTCATCATCGGCGCGGGCTCGGCGGAGTAGCCGTCCTCGTCGATCAATTCGCTCGTGCGCAGCGTGACCAGCGAGCCGTCGCCGAGGGCCATCTGGCAGTGGTCGACGGCCGTGTGCAGCGGGAAGTCGCCGACGGAGACGAACGTGGCCTGCCCCGCCGCGGAGAGCGCGGTGGCGACGGCCGGAATGGCGCTGCGCCCGTCGACGATGAAGACGACTTTCTGCAGCGTCGTCGCTTCGCCGCGGATCGTCCCGGGGTCGACGGTGCGGAACGAGGAGTCGAACTCCGTCTCGGCCTGCTGCGAGCGGTAGCCGTAGTGCCGGACCTTGCGATGCACGGCGTGCGGCAGGCTGCCGCGGACCAGGAGCGGCTCGAGGCCGTTCGCGAGCGGGGGAGCGGAGCAGCGTCCCGGCTGCGGACGGAGATCGACGACGGCCGCGCGTGCCGTGCGCAACGCGTGGTGCGCGTCTGTCGCGGTCGCGGAGAGATACACGACCCCGTCCGCGAGCATGCGCGTGCTCCGGTCGACGGCCGGCAGCGCCGTCTCGAAGCACATCGGCGCGACGAAGGAGGCGTCGTCGCCGAGCGAGCGCAGCATTTCATCGACGGCCACGCCGGCTTTCGATCCGCCGCGCACGCGGCCGATGGCGATCAGCGTCGCCTCGTCCAGCGCGACGTCGCGATACCCCATCCACGGATGGGCGTAATTGACGATCCCCCAGATCCGCCCCAGCGCCGCAAGCTCGCCCGAAGGCATGTCGTGCGCGTGAACGGCAGTGGCGAAGAAGAGAGCGAAGAGAAACAGCGAGCCCGTGCGTCGCATGTAGAGGGGTCTTCTCCACGAGGCGTGCCACGCTTGTTTGAAACGCCACCCGCGCGGACTATAATTTTTCCATCTAGAGATACTGCAGGAGGTTACGACGTGCGGAAGATCACTATTCTTGTCGTGCTGTTTCTCCTCATGGCCGCCTTGCCGCTGGCCGCCGAGACTTGTGACACGGTTCTGGACAGCCGTGCTTACGACGACGGAGGGAGTTCGAGTTGGTGCTGGCTTTCCAGCATGATCTGCTATTACTGCTGGGGTTCGTCGCCGGACGAGCACTGCGCGTCCGACTGGGAACCGTGCGATGCCTCACCGCCGCCGAAACGGCCGCATCCGATCGTCGTCGAGGCGAAACCGCTTCCGATCGTCGTGCCGCCCTGTGCGGCGAAGACGCTTGAACCGGCCCAGCAGGTCAAGCTCGAACACATTCTGTGAACCGACCGGCCCTCTGTCTGGCCGCCGTGCTCCTTACCGGCTGCGCGGCGGCGCCGGCGCCCCCGTCCGTTGTCTCCGCGCCTCTCATCGAGCGCGAGCTCACGCTCGCACGACCGACGGATGTCCGTTGGACTAACGACGGGCATATCCTGATCACCGATCTCGAGCAGGGGATTGCACGCTTCGGCATCTCCGACCTCGAGCCGGCCGAATGGCTGCCGGAGTGGCCCGCCGGCCAGGGCGTCGGCAGCCGTTACATGTACCTCGGCCTGTCGGAGCGTTTCGTGGCAACGGCGGACCTCGCTTTCGGCTTGCGATGGCGGGGAACCGGCGCCGACGATGCGATCGTCAGTCAGCCGATCGAGTACGTTGCCGATTTGGACGTACACGGCGACCGGCTCCTGCTGGCCGGGTTACGTCGCGACGAGAACGCCGACCTCGGTGCCGACGGCGCGTTCGCCTGGCTCGCCTCGCTGCCCGGCGGAGCCCTGCGCCCGATCCTGCCGTTCACCGACCGCGGCGCCATCGAGAACTGCGCCGGCTTCCACGTCGCGACCGTGCGCTTTCTCCGCGACGGCTCATTTGTCATCGTCCCCGGCGCGGAGCCGGGCATCTATCTCTACGACGCGCAGGGACGCCTGCAGCGCAACGTCGACGTCGCGCCACTGAACCTGCTCTCCGAGTGCCAGCTGTCGCGCGATGAGCAGTCGCTCGTCTCCAGCCAGCCGGAGGCGCGGCAGCGGTGGATCAATCGCCACCGCATCGTCGATGACGTGGTCGAGCTCCCGTCGGGCCCGGCGCTCATCATTCGTTCGCGCCAGTCGGACGTCACGCGCTGGGAACTGGTGCCGCTCGGTACCACGGAATCGCGGCCGCTGCCGTTCACGTCTCCCTCTCCGTGGGCTCATGCCGCCGCCGATGCGCGCGACGGGCGCGTGGCCGTCCTCGTCGCGGATCAGGTCCCGAACCGTGAAGATGGGGCAGGGCCGCGGCTCATCGTGTGGCAGCCATGAGACTCCTCGCCGCGGCGGTGCTGCTGCTGTCGACGGTCGCGCATGCGGACGACGCGGTGGTGATCTTCACGGATCGTAACGAGCCGCCGCGCAAGATCACCGCGGGCACGCTGCAGGACGTCAAAGCCGAGATCGCGACGGTGTGGGTCTGGTCGGACGCCGTTCCACCGCGACGGACCGATGCCGCCGGCGCGGCGCCCGCCCTGAAGCGAAGTGCCGAGGGAAAACTGGAAGTCCGCGTCGACCGGCAGCGGTTGCCGAAAGAGACACGGCTGCGGCTCATCGCCGCGCCGCAGCAGGCGTGGGAGGAAGTGCCGGAGGACTTTCTGCCGTCATGGGTGGTGACGGCCGGCGAATCGGTAACCGTGCCGGTCGATCGCGGCGCGACCTGGCGCGTGCGTCTCGCCGGTCCCGGCTTCGGCACGTGGTGGACCGACGTGCCGCCCGGGCGCGGCGCGGTCGTGCTGTCGCCGATCGAGGCTGCCGATCGCACCATTCGCTTCGAGACGGAGAAAGGCCGTCCGCTCGCCGCCGCGCGCCTGTCGCTCCTCGACGAAGCCGCGGAGCGCGGCAAGTTCGCGAAGCTCGCCGACTATCGCAGCGAGCCGAAGAACGGGCGCGTCGTCATCGCGGCGCTGCCGGATACGGCGAAGCTCACGCTGGTCGGCTCGGCATTCGATCGTGCGCCGCACGTCGCCGAAGCACGTCCCTCGGCGTTTCCCGAGCGTATGGTGATCCATCCCGGCGCCGTCGTGCGCAGCCGTCTCGTCGACCGCGACGGAAAGCCCATCCCCGGCGCGGAGACCGGCGTGCGCACGTGGGTGGCCGAGACGTTGTCCGTTCCTCTGCTGCGCACGGCAACAACGAAAGCCGACGGCACGGGCGAAGTCACCGCGCTCCCCGCGGGACGCGCCGAGTGGCGCGCCACGGCACCCGGCTACGCGCCCGCGTCGCGTCCCCTGCGGCTCGCGCTCGACGGCGCGATCGACCTCGGCACGATCGTGCTCGAGCCGGCAGGGGCGATCGCCGTGCGCGTACGCGATGATCGCGGCGAGCCGGTGCGTGCCTCCATCGCCGTCAACGACGGCACCGCCGTCACCGCGAACGCGAAAGGCGAGGCCACGCTGCCGGTCATCGCCGGCCAGCCGTTCGAGATTGCTGCCGCCGCGCCGCTGCATCGCCGCGTCACGCGCGAAGTGCACGCACCCTTTCCGCCCGTCGTGGAGCTCGAGCTCACGCGCGCGTTCCGCGTGACGGGCCGGATCGTCGATGCGAACGGCGCCGGCATTCCGCAGGCGACGATCCGCGCCATCCAGGGCACCTCGTTCTCGAATCACGAAGGAGGTCCGGACGGCAGGTTCGAGATCGAGCTCGACCCCGGCCTCGAGCACAGGCTGGAGATTCGCTCCCCGACGACCGCGCTCGTGCAGCGCGAGGTCGCGGCGGGCTCGCCGGGCGAGCAGCGCGAGCTCGGAGATGTCACCGCGCCGGCGGGGCTCGTCGTCACCGGCCGCCTCGTACGCGCCGGCGACCGCACGTCCGTCGCCGGTGCGAGGATCTGGCTGCCGCGTCCCTCGGAAGCAGGGCCGCTGATGGCGTGGGCCTTCCGCGACGTGCTGCAGACCGAGAGCGGCGCCGATGGCACGTTCGAGCTGCGCGGACTTCCGGCCACACCGGTCACGGTACGGATCGATGCACCGTCGCTCGCGCCGGCACGGCAGCGCGTCACCCCGGAAGCCGGTGCCGCACGCGTGGACCTCGGCGAGATCGCGCTGGCCGCCGGCGCCACCGTGTCGGTCATCCTCGAGGGCGATTCCGGCGACGGCGCAACCGCGCGCGTGGACCTCGGCGGCAGCGGCATGCCGATGGACCTGCTCAGCGCGGCCTTCACGAATGGACGCGCGATCGTGCCGGCCGTGCCGGCGGGTGCGGTGATGGTGTCGGCGGCACGCGGGAAAGAAACGCTTTGCCGCCAGCAGGCCACTGTGCCGGCGGACGTTTCCGAATTTCAGGTCGTCTGCCGCGCGCGCATGGTGCGCGTCGAAGGGAGCGTCACGGTCGGCGGACGTCCGGCGGCGCTCGGGACGGTGGTCCTCGTTCCCCCGCTCGACGACGGCGTCGCGACCGGCATCTTCGAATCGGGCCGCGGCGGGTATCGTCAGCAGCAGGTGTTCTCCTCCGGCTCCGGCGGCCATTCCGCGGAAGTGGGCCACGACGGGCGCTTCACGTTCGCGCGTGTGCTGCCGGGCGCGTGGGAAGTGTTCTGGATGCCGGAGCGCGGGCGCGCGCTCGCGCCGCGGCGCGTGGAGATTCCCGCGGCAGACGTGCATCCGCTGGCGCTGCAGTATCCGGGAATCGCGCTCCGCGGCACGGTGGTCGACGCGGAGCAGCGCCCGGTCGCCGATGCCGACGTGCGCGACATGCGCGGGGAGGCGTTCGCGCGTACGGCACCCGACGGCACGTTCGTGCTGGCCGGCCCCGCGGCCGGCACGTGGCAGGTGCAGGCGCGCCACCGTGACCGCCGCAGCCGCGTCGTGACGGTCGAAGTCCGCGAGGATCGGCTGCCCGAGCCGCTCGCGCTCGTGCTCGAACCGTCCGCGGACGTGGTGCGAGCCAACGTACCGGCCGGCTCGCTGCTCTTCGTCGAGACGCAGCCGGGTGCGCTGCGCATCGCCAATGCCGACGCGAACGGCGTCGCCGAACTGCGCTTCCAGCACCCGCTGCCGACGCGCATCCGGATCGCCGCGGCGGTGGGCGGGGCGCTCCTCCTCGGCGAATGGACACCGTTCGACGCGGCGGTGAGCGATGGCCTCACGCTGCAGCCCGGTCCCACCGGCACGCTGCACGTCCGCACGAAAGAGCGGAGCGGGAGTGTGACCATCGCCAGCGGGTCGGGCTGGCGCGTCGACCGGCTGCTGCAGTGGCTCGGTGCCTTTCCGAGCGTCACACCGGAGGTGCCACTCACGCTGCAACTCCCGGCCGGGACGTATGAAGTCACGTTCGGCAACCAGACGCGCGTGGTTTCGGTCGAGCGCGACCGCGCGCGTGAGGCGACGTTCGACTAGAATTTCGCCCATGACCGTCCAGGCCGCTCCCTCTTCCCTCGAGAAGGAGCTCGAGTTCCGCAAAAAGCTCAGCTCCATCGCGAACCAGATCAACTCCGCCGAGTCGATCCCGCACATCCTGATGACGCTCAAGGACCGCATCCTCGAGCTCCTCGATGCGGAGCGGCTGACGATCTACGCCGTCGACACGAAGAACCAGGAGCTGTACTCGATCCAGAAAGTCGGCGACCTGCCGAAGGAGATCCGCGTCCCCAAGTCGTTCGCCTCCATCGCCGGCTTCACCGCGCTGGCGCGCAAGACCATCAACATCAAGGACGCCTACGACGCGGCGGAGCTGCAGAAGTTCCACGCCAACCTCCGCTTCGACCAGCGCTGGGACAAGCAGACCGGCTTCCGCACCAGGGCCGTGCTGGCCGTGCCCATCCTCTTCGAGAAATACCTGATGGGCGTGGTCCAGCTCATCAACAAGCGCCACGGCGTGGCCTTCACCGCCCAGGATGAGGATGCCGCCGAGGAGATCGGGCGCATCCTCGGCATCGCCTTCTACAACCAGCACAAAGTGCAGCGGCAGACCAAGCCGTCGCGCTTCGGCGCGCTGGTCGACAAAGGGATCATCTCCGAGAAAGACCTCGAGACCGCGGCCGGCAGCGCGCGCGTGAACAACATCAACATCGAGCGCGTGCTCATCGAGGACTTCAACGTCCCGAAGGAAGAGATCGGCCGTTCGCTGTCGCAGTACTACTCCGCGCCGTGGTTCAACTGGGACGGCGCATCGCTCATCCCGCAGGACCTGCGCGAGCGCGTCAGCTCCGACATCTGGAAGAAGCACGGCGCCGCGCCGGTGGAGCGGCGGCCGGGGATGCTCGTGGTCGCCGTCGACGACCCGCAGGACCTCACGCGCCTCGACGGCATCCGGGCCATGAACCTCGCCCCGCGCTACGAGGTGCAGGTGGCGATGAAGCACGACATCCTCGCGTACATCGCCAAGTCCTACAACGAGCGGCTCGAGGCCGACGGCACGACCGGCGAGTCCGCCGACTGGGCCAAGATCCTCGACTCCCTCGGCGAAGGGGAAAAGGTCGAGCTCGAGGACACGCCGACCAATGAGCCGGAGATCGACGAGACCGACTCCGGCATCGTCAAGCTCGCCAATCAGCTCATCATCGAGGCCTTCGCCCGCGGCGCCTCGGACATCCACGTCGAGCCCGACGGCCCGCGCAATCCGTGCACGATCCGCCTGCGCATCGACGGCGACTGCCAGAAGTTCATGGAGATCCCCGGGCCGCACCGCAACGCGCTCGTGCAGCGCCTGAAGATCATGGCCAAGCTCGACATCTCCGAGAAGCGCAAGCCGCAGGACGGCAAGATCCGCTTCAAGTACTCGAAGGGGACCATCGAGCTGCGCGTGGCCACGATCCCGACCGCGAACCAGAACGAGGATGTGGTCATGCGCATCCTGGCGGCGTCGAAGCCGCTGCCGCTCGACAAGATGGGTTTCAGCGAGCGCAATCTCACGGCGTTCAAGGAGATCCTGGCCAAGCCGTACGGGATCTGCCTGGTGGTCGGCCCGACGGGCTCCGGCAAGACCACCACGCTGCACTCGGCCCTCGGCTTCATCAACACCGAGGACATGAAGATCTGGACGGCCGAGGACCCGGTCGAGATCACGCAGAAGGGACTGCGCCAGGTGCAGGTGCACCCGAAGATCGACTTCACCTTCGCCGCGGCCATGCGCTCGTTCCTGCGCGCCGATCCGGACGTGATCATGGTCGGCGAAATGCGCGATCACGAGACGGCGGCCATCGGTGTCGAGGCGTCGCTGACCGGCCATCTCGTCTTCTCCACGCTGCACACGAACTCCGCGCCGGAGACGATCACGCGTCTGCTGGACATGGACATCGATCCGTTCAACTTCGCCGACGCGCTCCTCGGCATCATGGCCCAGCGCCTGATCCGCGTGCTCTGCCCGAAGTGCAAGGAGGGGTACAACCCGACGCCGGAGGAGTTCGAGGAGATCATCGAGGCATACGGCTACGAGCACTGGTCCGGCACAGGCATCACCTACTCGCCGCAGCTGATGCTCTACAAGCCGAAAGGCTGCACGTCCTGCAACAGCAGCGGCTACAAGGGCCGCATGGGCGTCCACGAGCTGCTGGTCGGCACCAAGGAGATCAAGCGCGCCATCCAGCACAAAGCCACCATCGAGGAAATGCGCCGCCTGGCCATGGAGCAGGGGATGCGCACGCTGATGCAGGACGCCATCGAGAAGGCGTTCAAGGGGTTCACGGACATCAAGCAGGCGCGGGCCATTGCGGTGAAGTGATGCGCAGATTGCGCGTCACCCGTTCCGGTACGTGATCTCTCGCCGCGTAATCGTCTTCGCTTCTGAAGACGTCGACGCCACGCGCTCGATCCAGTCGCCGTGTTCGTTGAAGGCGTAAGTGTAGAAAACACGGCGGGTGGTGCCGTCGAGGGCCGTCTCTTCGTCCGAGACCGCAAGGCCGCGCGCATCGAGCGTGGTTACCTTCGATGACACGATGATGTCGTAGAGGAGCACGATCGTCGAGATTCGCCTGTGAACTTCGTCGTACGCGAACCGGACTTCTGCCGCGGAGGGATTTCCGTCGACGGTTTGAACGATGCGTTCGATCCGGCCATGCTCGTCACGCTCGATCCTCACGGAGGCCACGGTTTTCGCTGCCGCGTCCAGGAAGTCGGTGCGCATCAGCTCCGCGTCGGCGTCCGTCTCGTGGACGGCGCGGGTCGCGCGCTCGGGGATGTGAAAGTGATAGCCGCGATATTCGAACGACGCATTCGGCGGCCACTGCATTTCTCGCACAGGCTTCTGCGTGCTCGCCGGCCACACGTGCGTCGCGAGCACGCGTTCCTCGCCCGGCCTCACGAGGATGGTCGTGATCTCGGCGCGCAACGCCGGCGCCGCGTAGACGTTGTCGTCGGGTGGCCGGATGGGGGTCATGTACAGAATCCGGGCCCCGCCTGTGGCGTACAGACGGCGACAGGCAGCACGCACGTTCCGTTCACGGAGAGTCCGAAACATTGAATGTAGAGTTGACCGGCCGGATAGCACGACGGCGTGGTCGCGAATGACCGGTACAAGTCGAGACTGCATCGTCCCCTGCACGTCGGCGCCCACCAGCACGTCGGGTACTGAAACGAGTTGTAAATCTCGTATGCACTGGCGGGTAACCCGAATCTCAGACTGAACGTCAGGAGGTAATTGTTCGCGCACGGATCGTAGAAGCGCGCAATGAGCTCGCCGACGTTCGGCGGACGATGAATCGGGATGAATACGGTTACTTGGGGCTGCGGCGGCTGTTGGATCGTCAGCGTATCGGTGTCGTCAGTGTGGTACTCGGTCGTGTCGGTTTCATCCGTCGTAGCACTGGCGCCGCTGCTCCAGCGTGCCGTAGTGCTCAACTCGAGCGTCACATGAGCCTCTTCAGGAGGGAAGGCGTCACTCTGCTCAGGTGCAGTGGCGTCCGTCCGAATCCAAAGCACGCGCTCCTCGCCTTCAGTATCGACGTACGCGACCGGCTCGTCGTCGGCAGTCTGGCCGACGTCCGCGTTGATGGATGCGGGGGTGACCATCAGCCGCTCCAGCCGGAAAGCGCTTCGGAAGCCATGTGTTCCGCGTATCGCGAAGGTCCCTGATGTTGCGCCGAGGGACATGCGTGCGGCGATGGATTGCATGTTGAGTAATGCGATCTCGCCGCCGCGCAGTTCGACCTCGGTCCGTCATACGGGATCTCGAGCACGCCGAAACGGAATGCGGCAGGGATTTCACCGCGGTTCTGAGCCTCTGTCAGGTCGAGTATGCGTACTTCGTGTGGCCGCAGGCGCTGAGGAGGTAACCGGGCCTCACGCATCGTCGGCCCGTCGAGCCATTTCACGAGCGGCCGGATGACGCGCTCCAGATCACTGGCGTTTCGCACGACGCAGCGGGACACGTAATTCGCGCCGGAAGGCAACCCCAGGTCGGAGTCCTGCGGGCCGAGGAACAGAAACTGGGCGCGGAGGATACGACTATGGGATCCGTGCGCCAGATCATTGAAGCGGATGCGCGCCGCGTAAGCGCCGTTCGGGTCGACCACCGCCCCCGCTGCCACGACGTCGCCGGGACCGCCGGAGTTCGTCACGCGCACGGCGGCACCCTGGTGCGCTCCGGTTCGGGCGAGGGCTGCATCCAGCCAGATGACCTGCGTCGTCTGCGGTTCGATGTCGACTTTCCTGATGGACGTCCCGTCGTGGCGCCCTTCGGCTTCGATGGTGACGGAACGCGGGAACGTGGAGGTGTTCTGTAGAGCGACGAAGGCACGAGCGGCAGGAGACGCGGTCGCGAACACCGCTTCCTGCACCGTGCCGCGAATCTGATCGCGACGAAACATTGCCACCACGTAATGCGAACCGTCGCGCTTCCGCACCAGAATCGAGCCATCCACTGCCTGCTTCTCGAAGAAGTCGTATTCCACTAAGACCCCGCCGGCGGATTCGGAGCGGCGTGCGGCCCTGAGCAGTTGTGCATTCAGCTCGAATGCACGCGACTCCTTCGGCTGCAAAATCGCGGCGGCGATCAGTACACGCTCGCCTTCACCCACGAGCAGATAAACCTTCAACGGGACCTGGAGATCGATGCGTTTGTTGTGAATCAACAAACGGGAGGTGTGCGCCTGATCCGCCGCGAAATACGGACCATAAATCTGCTGCAGTTCGGCAGCGGCCGGGATGCTGCACGCGAGAAAGATGAGGAACACCACGATACGGTGATGACCAGGACCGACCATGCGCAACCTCCTGGAATCGTGCGGATGCGTGCACCGATGAAGATGGTTCCGCCGGGTCGGGAGGGCAAGAGGCGAAAATGACACATGCAGTCGACGCTCACGCGCGAGCCGCGGCGTTGGGCCGATGCGACCGGAACGAAAACTGCTGAAGCGCCTACACGTAGGACGGGCTTCAGCCCGTCCCCCCACGGGAGGGGCGGGCTGAAGCCGCGCCCTACGTTTGGCGTTCGTCGCGACGGGCGGGCGGTAGCGCGGAAGGCGTGAAAGCTGCACAATCGCGTGGGCATGAAGGCTTTTGTTGCCCTCTTCCTCACTCTTCTTTTCGCGTATGAGACCGGTGGTGCGTCCGGCGGGGAAGTTTCGCTCGCCGTGAGCACGAAGAAGAACATCATGGAGTTGCGCGTCGGCGGAAAGACGCTGCGCCGCTATGACGTGAGCGTCGGGACGAAGTCGCATCCGACGCCGCACGGCACGTTCCGCATCAATCACATCGTCTGGAATCCGGCCTGGGTGCCGCCGAAGGAGAAGTGGGCGAAGGGGAAGAAGCCGACGCCTCCCGGCGACGCCAAGAATCCGATGAAGGTGGTCAAGATCTTCTTCAAGGAGCCGGATTACTACATCCACGGCACGAGCCACGAGGGCGCCCTCGGCGGCGCGGCCTCGCACGGCTGCATCCGCATGTCGCAGTCGGATGCGTTCCGCCTCGGCCGCTACCTCATGGACAACGGCGGCGCCGCGCGCAGTGACGCGTGGTACGCGAATGTGTTCAATCGGGGCACCTCGGCGGACGTGCGGTTGAAGGCGTCCGCGAAGATCGTGATCGGGCCGTGATCTGGAGTGCGGCAGCGATCAGCTGCCGCTCTCCATGGCCGCAGCGCCAGCTGCGGCTGGCGCGATGGAGAGCGGCAGCTGGTCGCTGCCGCACTCCAGATTAGAGCGGTGGTTCTTCCGCGAAGAGCGTCACGTTCTTCGCCTGCACTTCCTGGCGGTACTTCGCCACATCCTCGGCGAACAGCTTGTTGAAGTCGGCCAGCACCGTGCGAAGCTGCGCCTCGGCGCGCTCGAGGTAGGCCAGCTGCGCCGGGGTCGGCGCGTCCCAGGACGACTGCATCGCCTGCAGCGGGTACTGGATCTTCCCGAGGACGTCCGTCTCGGCCGGGATGCCCTTCGTTTTCGGCGGCACCCAGAGGCGCTTCTCCATCTCGTCGAGACGCCTCTTCAGCGCGGTGCCGCTCTTTACCAGCGGATCGGGAGTCTTGTCCGCGGCGTCGTCCGGCTTCTTCAGCTTCGACGACACGGAGTCGATGTCCGCGCGCGTCTTCTGGATGCGCTCGATGGCGGTGGTGATGGTCTCGGTGAGCTTGCCCGCGCGCATGAGGGCGTCGAACTTCGCCTGCCGCACCTCGGGCGTCAGGTTCTCCCGCGGGTCGGGGAGGACGCGCACGCTCTGCTTCGCCTCGTTGCCGCGGAACTTGATCGTCACCGTGTACGTGCCGGGCAGCACCTCCGGGCCGGTGCGCGGGCGGAACTCGTTCGGCTCTTCCCCCGGAACGACCGGGCGCTTGAACGCATCGCGGCGCAGCTCCCACGACGTGCGGTTCACGCCGAGCTTCGCCGGTCCCTTGAACTTGCGGATCACCGTGCCCGAGGCATCGGACACCTCGATGTCCACCTCGGGAGCCTTGTCGGGGTCGCGCGCCGGCGGCTCGGAAGGCTTCGCGGCGACGGAGGCCTCCGGCTCCTTCGGCACATCGACCACCGGCTCCCCCGTCTCCGTGACGAGCGCCTTCACCGCCGCGTCGCGCTCCTTCTGCTTCCGCTCCCGCTCCTTCTCGTCCACGGGATGCGGCAGGCCGGGGAGGTTCAGGGAGTAGGTGAGCAGCGCGCCGTACGGCTCGTTCTCGCCGCGGAACTCGCCGTCGCCGAGGAAGCGGCCGCCCTCCTTCTGCCGCGTCGTGTACGCCTGCGCGTCCGGCACCGCGAAGAAATGCAGCGGCTGAGTGAGGGTCTCCTTCGACACGGTGCGCAGCGGCGCGATGTCGTCGACGATGTACGCCGCGCGGCCGTGCGTGCCGATGACCAGGTCGTGATCGCGCGGATGCACGACCAGCCCCTGCACCGAGACCGTGGGGAAGCCGTGCTTCCACTTCATCCACGACTTGCCGGCGTCGGTGCTCACCCAAAGCCCGAACTCCGTGCCGAGGAAGAGCAGGTCGGGGTCGACCGGGTCCTGTTCGATGGAAAGCGCGTAGCCGTCGAGGCTCTTCGTCGCCAGCGACGTCCACGTCTTGCCGAAGTCGGTCGTGCGGTAGACGTACGGCGTCCAGTTCGAGCGGCGGTGATCGTCCAGGACGATGAAGGCCGTGCCGGCGGCGTGGCGCGAGGCCTTGATCTCCGGCACCCACGTGTTCGCGGGGACGCCCTTGAGGTTCGCCTCGACGCTGGTCCAGTTCGCGCCGCCGTCGCGCGTCACGTGCACGCGGCCGTCGTCGGTGCCGGCCCAGATCACGTTGCGGTCGAGCGGGCTCGGGGCGATGGTGATGATGGTGGTGAAGTTCTCGGCCGAGGTGACGTCGGGCGTGATGCCGCCCGTCTTTTCCTGGTTTTGCCACTCCTTGCGGTTGCTGGTGAGGTCGGGGCTGAGGGTCGTCCACGAGTCGCCGCGGTTCGTCGACTTGTGCACGTACTGGCTGCCGAAGTAGACGCCGTTCGGATCGAACGGATCCGTGGCGATGGCGGCGTTCCAGTTGAAGCGCAGCTCCTTTGCCGCGTCGACCGGCGGCGCGGGACGGATGTCCTTGCGCTCGCCGGTGCGGAGGTTCCAGCGGATGATGTAGCCCTCCTGGCTCATGGCGTAGCCGACCATCGGATCGTTCGGGATGGGGACGGTGCCGAAGCCGTCGCCGAAGCCGACCTCCTGCCAGTCCCAGTTGCGGATGCCGGCCGTCTCCCAGGTGGTGTTCGGCCCTTTCCACGAGCCGTTGTCCTGCATGCCGCCGTAGACGTTGTACGGGACGTCGTTGTCGACGGCGATGTGGTAGTACTGGCCGAGGGGAAGCGTGGCCACGAAGCGCCAGGTGGCGCCGCGGTCCTTCGACTCCGCCACGCCGCCGTCATTGCCCGCGTAGATGTGCGTGGGGTCGTTCGGGTTGATCCAGAAGGCGTGGTAGTCGGGGTGGATCTTGGCGAACGGGATCAGCGTCTTGAACGACTTCCCGCCGTCGGTCGACAGCGAGACGAGCGAGTAGATGTTGTAGACGCGGTTCGGATCGGCGGGATCGACGCGGATGTCGGCGTAGTAGAACGGGCGCGAGGCGATGTTGTACTCGCTGTTGACCGTGGTCCATTTGCGGCCGCCATCGTCGGAGCGGAGCAGCGCGGACTTTTCCGCTTCCACGAGCGCGTAGACGACGCCCGGGTTGGAGCGGGAGATGGCCAGGCCGATGCGCCCGAGGTTGCCCTTCGGCATGCCGTCTTCCTCGGTGAAGCGCTTCCAGGTCGCGCCGCCGTCGTGCGAGACGTGCAGGGCGGAGCCGGGGCCGCCAGAGTTGAAGAACCACGGCCAGCGCCGGTACTCCCACATCGCGGCGAAGAGCTTGTTCGGGTTCGTCGGATCGGCGATCAGCTCCGCGGCGCCGGTGCGGTCGTTGACGAACAGCACCTTCGTCCACGTCTTCCCGCCGTCGACGGTCTTGAAGACGCCGCGGTCGGGATTCTGTCCCCACGCCTGACCGAGGGCCGCCACCCAGGCCACGTTCGGGTCGCGCGGATGGAGGACGATGCGGTGAATGCGCTCGGTCTTCTCGAGACCGAGGTGCTGCCAGGTGCGGCCGCCGTCGATCGACTTGTAGATGCCGTTGCCGACCGACATCGAGTTGCGCGGGTTCCCTTCGCCCGTGCCGACCCAGACGATGTCGGGGCTGGGCTGGAAGATCGCCACCGCGCCGACCGCGGCCACCGGCTGGTCGTCGAAGATCGGCGTGAAGGAGAGCGCGCCGTCGACCGACTTCCACACACCGCCGGTCGCGGCGCCGACGTAGACGATGTCGGGATTCGACTCCACGGCATCGATCGCCGCCACGCGGCCGCTCATGGCCGCGGGACCGATGGAGCGCGCTTTCATCCCCGCCAGCAGCTCGGGATCGAGCTGGGCGTGGAGGAGGGTGGGGAAGAGGAGAGAGAGGATGGCCGCCAGGCTTCTCAGCATGGCCGCGCATTGTAGTGGACCGCCGGCGTCCTCGCCGGCGGTCCTCTTTCAAAAAAAAACCGCCATGCGATTGCTCGCATGGCGGTTCGGTGAAACGACGTGAAAAACTAGGTCGTGGTGGTCGAGGACGTGCCCGTGGCGGCCGTGTCGGTCGTCGTGCCGGTGCCGGACGTGTCGCCCGAGGTGGAGCTCTGCGCGGACGTGTCGGTCTCGGCCGAGATCGTCGTCGTCTGCGTGGTCTCGGTGGTCATGGTGGCGGTGTCGGTGGCGACGGTGTCGGTGACGACGGTGTCGGTCGACTCGGCTTCCTGCTTCTTGCAGCCGACGGCGGCAACGAGCAGGAGCGCGGCGCAAAGGAACACGAGGAACTTCTTCATTTTGCTTTCTCCCTTTTGAAAAACAAATCAACGGCGAACAAGGGTTTCCCTGATGAAGTCTTCGTGTTTTGCCCGATCACATCCCTTCGCGTGAGTTTGTTCAACTTGCGGCGGGAAGCATATCTCAAGCCAGCACAGGATTTAATTCGGGAACGCAGACCCGTCGATCGACGGCATCAGCTTCAGCGCATTCTTGTAGTAAATCTTCTTCAGCACCTCGTCCGGCAGGCCGAGGCCGTACATCTTCCAGAAGGCGTGGCGCTTGCGGTAGTAGTCGAAGTACTCGTCCTCGGTCTCCAGAACGCGAAAATACGTGGCGTACTCCTCCGGGTTCCAGATGTCCTTCCCCATCAGCACGCGGTCCTGGTACTTGATGAGGAACGCCCGGGCCATCTTCGGCTGGCGCCCCAGCTCGTGCAGCACGGCGCCGATCTCGGTGTAGACGTTCGGCAGCTCGTCGAGCAGCTTGCCGAGGCGCGCCAGGTCGTGGCCGAGCCAGCCGAGGTGCGCGTTGATGAACTTCGTCTTCGGGTGCTTGCGGAAGAGATTGTGCTGCTCGGCCATCGTCTCTTCGAACGAGGCGAACTTCGTGGCGTCGCCGCGGCGGCGGTCGGGGAACTGCTGCAGCTCCAGCCAGCGCTCGTTGTGTTTGTCGACCGGCGACCAGAACGCCACCGGCTCGCCCGTGTGGATGAGCACCGGGATCCCGAGCTCGCCCGCCTTCTTCCAGACCGGGTCGAGGCGCGGGTCGTCGGTCTTCACGCGCTTCCCCGAGGCGTCGGTGAGGAACATGCCGAGGTTCTTGAAGATCTTCAGGCCGACCGCGCCGTTCTTCACGTCCTGCTCGAGCTGTCTGGCCGCGCTCTCGCCGAAGTTCGGCTCGTCGATCTTGCGGAGATCGACGTTCGCGAAGGCCACGAAACGCTTCGGATAGGGCCCCTGCAGCGCATTCAGCCCCTGCTTGAACGCCGCGCCCGTGCCGCCGGAGAGGTTGACCATCACGGCCATGCCGATGCGGTCCATGTCGGCGACGAGCTTCTGCGCGTCGGCCGGGGAGAGCTCGCGGCGCTGGTGGTTGTGGACGTCGATGAACGGAAACTTCGCCTTCGTGCGCGGATGCTGCGGGACGACGAGCGTCGACTTCGGCTCGTACTCCTCGAAATTCATGACCGCGGGCTGAGGCTTCTCCTCCTGCGCCATGAGAGGCAGCGCGGCGAGGAGTACAGCGATCAGACGCCGCATGTCAGTGCACCACGACGGGGACCCACGCCTTGGTCGTGTCCCAGGTGAAGCTCAGGGTCTTGTCGATGCCGATGGCGAACGTCTCGACGGGCGTCTCGAGCGGCGAGGCGACCTTCATCTTCACGCGGCCGAGGTCCTGCTTCTCGTCGTACTTCGTCCCCCACTGGCCGGTCTGCTTGTTGACGATCAGCGTCCACTCTTTCGGGCCGGGGATCGTGTAGAGCGTGTACTTGCCGGCGGGGACGTGCAGGCTGCCGATCATCAGGTCGGTGTCGGTGGTGAGGGTGGTGGCGGCGTTCGCGCCGGTGCGCCAGACCTTGTCGTACGGGACGAGCTCACCGAAGATCGTGCGGCCGCGCTTCGACGGCGCGCTGTAGTCGATGGTGATCTTCTTGCCGTTGGTGGTGTACTGGACCTGCTGCGGCGGGCTCTTGGGCTTCTGCGGCTCCTGAGCGACGGCGGCGGCGGCGAGGAACAGGCTGAGAGCGAGGAGTGCTGACTTGCGCATGCCGCGGATAATCGCACAGCGGGTGCGCGCGATTCCGCCAACGATCGGTGAACGGATGTGGCGCGGGCTTCAGCCCGCGATCAGGAGGTGCGGTTCACGTGGTGCTCGTGCGGATCGGCCGACGGGCTGAAGCCCGTCGCCACATCCTTGCGGCAGCGCTTGGTCGCGTGGTGGAAGACTTCGTCCGTGGCGGCCACGGCGAACCAGCAGTCGCAATTCGCGCACTTGGCGAGATCGGGTGGCGTCATCGGCGTCTTTCTCCGTGGTGAGAGTTTGCAAGATTGTCGCCTGGTGTGGCGAGCGCGAGCACGTTCTGCAGATCCACAAAGTCTGTCGGCTTGGTCAGGTGGACGTCGAACCCCGCCGCGAGCGCTTTTTCCTTGTCCTCGACCTGCCCATAGCCGGTGAGTGCGACCAGGTAGACGCGGTCGCCGAGCTGCTCGCGGGCGCGGCGGGCGATCTCATAGCCGTCGATGCCGGGGAGGCCGATGTCGACGAGCGCCACCTCGGACGGCGAGGCCAGGAGCTGCTCCAGCCCCTTCGTCCCGTCCTCCGCCGCCTCCACCTTGTGCCCGAGCTGGCGCAGCTTCATGCGCAGCAGGTCCCGGATGTCGGCGTTGTCTTCGATGACCAGGATGTGCCGCGGCGTCGCGGCCGCCGGGGCTGCCTTCGATCGCGCTGCTGCCGCGCTCGTGGACGCGGTCATCGGCAGCCGCACCACGAACTCGCTGCCGCTTCCCGCGCCGCGGCTGTACGCGCGCACCGAGCCGCGATGCAGGTGCACGAGCTTCTTCACCAGCGTCAGCCCCACCCCCATGCCCCCCTCGGAGCGGTCGATGGTCGTGTCGCCCTGCATGAAGAGGTCGAAGATGCGCGTCAGCATCTCCGCCGAGATGCCCTTGCCGCTGTCTCGGACGCGCAGCACCACGTCGTCCCCGTCCCGCTCCACCGTCACGGCGATCTCGCCGCCGGGCGGCGTGTACTTGATGGCATTGGAGAGGAGGTTGTTCACCACCTGCTCCAGGCGCACGCCGTCGCCGCGCACCATCGCGTGCGCGGCGGTGTTGGCGATCGACAGCCGCAGTTGCCGCGCCTCGGCGTGCGCGCGCATCGCCTCCACGCAGTGCTCGGCCACGTCGGCCAGGTCGACCGGCGTCATGTGCAGGCTGATCTTGCCCGTGGTGACGCGGGCGATGTCGAGGAGGTCGTCGACCAGCTTGGCCAGGTGCCGCGTCTGGCGGACGAGGATGGCATGCTCGTTCGAGATCGTCGTCCGGTCGTTCAGCGAGTCGACGGCCAGCGTGATTGCCGCCAGCGGATTGCGCAGCTCGTGGCTGAGCATGGCCAGGAAGTTGTCGCGCTCCTCGACGCGGTGCTCCAGCTCCGAGACCAGGTCGCGCACCTCGTACTGCCGCCGCCGCGCCCGCAGGGCGGCACGCGCCGCGCTGATCATCGTCTTCACGCGGATGGGGCGCTCGATCATGGTGATGTTGGCCCGCGCGCCCAGCTGCTCGAACGAGCGCACCGCCAGCTCCGCCGACGGCCGCGAGGTGAAGATCAGGAGCGGCGGATCCGACCACGCCGGCTGCCGGTCCAGGACGTCGTGCAGGCAGCGCATCGCGTGCGCATCGAGTGCTTCCTCGGTGATGATCAGCGCGCCGCAGCCTTCGTCGACGCCGCGGCAGAGCGCCTCGACGTCCGGAACGTCCTCAGCCGTAAGGCCCGCACTCTGCAACGCCCCGCACGCGAGCTCCGCGTCACGGCCCGTGGGGGCCAGGATCAGCACCCGGTCATTGCGAGCTTCCGTTTCCGGCAAACTTCTCTCCCGAAACACCCGGCACATTCACGTCGAGCATCGGGGTGCCCGACAGCACGCCATGGAACTCGGTCAGCGGCGGCCCGACCATCACCCCGTCGGCGCCGATGGCCAGCGGACGGATGGTCTTCTCATGCGCGCCGCTGCGCTTCTTCACAACCGATACCGCCTTGCGGATCTCGCCCGCCAGCTCGAAGTAGCGCGTCAGGATGACCGCGTCGGCGAGATAGCTCACGTCGACCGGTGTCATCATCGAGTTGCCGACCAGCCCGTGCTGCGCCACCACCAGCAGCGTGGCCACGCCCTGCTGGCCGAGGTAGGTCAGCAGCTCGTGCATGTGAATGGTGAGGAAGCGCTCCTCGGGCATGGCGTTGACGTAACCGTTCAGGCTGTCGATGACCAGCACGGAGATCCTGCGCTGCTCGACCTGCTCGCGCACGAGCTGCACGAACTCGCCCGGCGGCACCTCGGCCGGATCGATCTGCTGGGCGCTGACGCGGCCCGATTCGACGTGCTTCTGCAGGTCGAGACCGATCGCCTCCGAGCGGCCCAGCATCGTGCCGCGGCTCTCGTCGAAGATGAACATGGCCGCGTTCTCGCCCCGCTCGGCGGCGGCGAGGACGTACTGCGTGGCCAGCGTCGACTTGCCCGAGCCGGCCGGCCCCAGGATCAGCGTGCTCGTGCCGCGGTCGATGCCGCCGCCCAGCAGGGCGTCGATGGCCGCGATACCGCTCGGCAGGCAGCCTCTCCGCACGCCCGTGCGATGCTCCGCCGCCACCAGGCGCGGGAAGACCGCCAGCCCGCCGGTGCGGATGGACATGTCGTGAAAGCCGCCGCGGTACTTCACGCCGCGCAGCTTCGAGACGCGCACGCGCCGCCGCTCCGCGCCGTACGTCGGCGAGAGCTGCTCGAGCAGGATCACGCCGTGGGCCAGCGTCAGGAGCTGCATGTCGCCCGAGGCCACTTCCTTGTCGTCGAGCAGCAGCACCGTCGACTGGCGGCCGGTGAAGTACTCCTTCAGCGCCAGGATCTGCCGGCGGTAGCGCAGCGGGCTCTGGGCCAGCAGCCGCAGCTCGGCCAGCGAATCGATGACCACGCGCTGCGGGCTCACGCGCTCGACCTCGCGGATCATGGTGCGCGTCGCCTCGCCGAGCTCGATCTCCGAGGGGTGAAAGAGCGTCGAGTCGTCCGCGTCGCCCAGGCGCGAGGCGGCCGAGTACTCGAACATGTCGATGCCGTCCAGCGACCAGCCGTGCGAGACGGCCACGTCCTCGATCTCGTCGCGCGTCTCGGAGAGGCCGATGTACAGCGTGCGCTCGCCGAGGCGCTGCCCCTCCAGGAGAAAGTGCAGGCCGAGCGTCGTCTTGCCGACGCCGGGATCGCCCATCACCAGATAGATGCGGTTCTTCGGCAGCCCTCCGGAGAGGACGTCGTCCAGTCCCGGAATGCCTGTCGTCGCCACCTCGCGTTGCTTCACCCGTGTCCCTCCGCCTCTGCACACAGCGCCAGTACGGCCTTCGTGAACTCGTCGACGTCGAACGGCTTGGAAATGACCAGCTTCACGACGTCGAGATCGAGCTTCGTCAGCGCCTGCTGCGAGACGGCGGACACCACGGCCACCGGGAGCTTGAGGTTTTCCTGCTTGAGAAACTCGATCACTTCGAAGCCGTTCAGCTCCGGCACCATGAGGTCCAGCACCAGCACCGTGTAGCTCCCGGTGCGCAGCTTGTCGACCGCCGCGCGGCCGTCGTGCGCGACGTCGACCGTGACGTGATGGCGGGTGAGCAGCTTCTCGACCAGACGGCGGATGGCCGGATCGTCTTCGACGATCAGCGCGCGGTAACGCCGCTCGGGTGCCGTGACGGTCATGTTGCCAGGACCGGAGTGTATCAGGCTTAAACTCCACGCATGAAGAAGCTTGCGCTCGTCGCCTGCCTTGCCGTGTCCGTCCTTCCCGACCTTTCCGCGCAGGAGCTCTCGGCCTCGGACCTCGATCGCCGCCGCGTGCAGCTCCGCAAGCTCCTCGACGAGCAGTGGGAGTACACGCTGCGCACCTCGCCCGAATTCGCGTCGATCCTCGGCGACCGCCGCTACAACGACGAGGTCAGCGACGTCTCCGAGCGCGCCGTCCGCGAGGAAGAGGCGATGACCCGCAAGTTCCTGGCGCGCTTCGAGGCCATCGACACGCTGGCTTTCTCCGAGCAGGAGCGCCTGAACCGCGACCTGATGGTGCGGAGCCTGCGCAATTCCCTCGGCTGGGCGAAGCTGAAGGTCTGGCAGGCGCCCGTCAGCCAGATGGGCGGCATCCACCTCGGCTCGGCGCAGCTGCCGTCGCTCCTCCCGTTCGCCACCGTGAAGGATTACGACGACTACCTCGTGCGCATGTCGAAGTTCCCGAAGTCGATCGACGACACGATCGCCAACATGCGCAAGGGGATGGCCGCCAGGCAGATGCCGCCGAAGTTCCTCCTCGAGAAGGTAGCCGGGCAGGCCGGCGATCTCGCCGACGACGATCCGGAGAAGTCGCCCTTCGCGCAGCCGCTGGCGAAGATGCCCGACTCCTTCTCGGCCGAGGAGAAGGCGCGCATCCGCGCGGCGTTCGTGGAGCGCATCCGCACCTCCGTGCTGCCGGCCTACGCGAAGTTCGCCGCGTTCGTGCGCGACGAGTACGCGCCGCGCGGCCGCACGGAAGTGGGCGTCTGGGCCCTGCCCGACGGGAAGGAGCGCTACGAGTTTCTGGCGAAGAGCTCGACGACCACCGACCTCACTCCCGACCAGATCCATCAGATCGGCCTGCGCGAGGTGGCCCGCATCGAAGGGGAGATGCTGGCCATCGCCAGGGCGCTCGGCTTCAATGACCTGAAGTCGTTCAATGCCTCTCTCGAGAACAATCCGCGCGTGGCCGTGACCTCGGGCGAGCAGATCCTGGAGGCCTACCGCAAGTACACCGCGCAGATGTATGCGAAGCTGCCGCAGCTCTTCGGCCGCCTGCCGAAGGCGAACATGGAAGTGGTGGCCACGCCCGCGTTCCGCGAGGCGCAGGCCTCGAGCGCCGAATACAACACCGGTTCGCCCGACGGCTCCCGTCCCGGCCGCGTGTACGTGAATACGTTCGAGGCCACGACGCGGAAGACGCTCTCGCAGGAGTCGACGGCGTACCACGAGGGCGTTCCCGGACATCACATGCAGCTCTCGATTCAGCAGGAGCTCACCGACCTGCCGCCGTTCCGCCAGCAGGGGGGCGACACGGCGTTCGTCGAGGGATGGGCGCTTTACTCGGAGCGCCTCGGCAAGGAGGTCGGCTTCTACCAGGATCCGTACAGCGACTACGGCCGCCTGAACGACGAGCAGCTCCGCGCCATCCGCCTGGTGGTGGACACGGGGCTGCACGCCAGGCGCTGGACGCGCGAGCAGGTGGTGCAGTATTTCCGCGAGCACTCGGCGATCGACGAGGTGGAGATCCAGAGCGAGACGGACCGCTACATCGTCTGGCCGGGCCAGGCGCTGGCGTACAAGATCGGGCAGCTCAAGATCCTCGAGCTGCGCGAGCGCGCGCAGAAGGCGCTCGGCCCGAAGTTCGACATCCGCGCCTTTCACGACGAACTGCTCGGCGCCGGCTCGCTGCCGCTGAGTCTCCTGGAAGAGCGGATGGAGCGCTGGACGACGCGCCAACGCGCGTCGTCCTGAGCCGCGTAGACGGCGAAGGATCTCTGTGCCCGAACTGCCCGAGGTTGAGACGTACACGCGCTACTTCGCGCGCCACGCGCTGAGCCAGCGCATCGCGCGGGTGGATGTGCGCGACGCGCGCATCCTCGGCGAGGTGCGCCCGGAGACGTTCGTGCGCAAGTTGCGAGGGCGCTCGTTCGTCTCCGTGCGCCGTCACGGGAAGCATCTCTTCGCCGACGCGGGCACGACCTGGCTGCACCTCCACTTCGGCATGAGCGGCGACCTCTCGTACGGTTCCGAGGTGCCGCGCTTCGCCCGCGTCGTCTTCGCCTTCGACAATGGCGCACGGCTCTCCTTCGAAGACATGCGCCTCTTCGGCGTCGCCGATCTCGTCTCGGACCCCGACGCCTTCATCCGCGACCGCCGGCTCGGTCCCGACCCGCTCTCACTCACCGCCGCCCGCTTCGCCAGGCTGTTCGAGAAGCGCCGCGGCGCGCTCAAGTCGCTGCTGATGACGCAGGAAGTGATCGCCGGCCTCGGCAACCTGTACGTCGACGAGATCCTCTACCAGACCTCCGTCCACCCCCGCCGCCCCGTCGACCGCCTGCGCGCGGAGGAAGTGCGCGCGCTCTACACGACCATGCGCCGCATCCTCCGCGAAGCCATCACCCGCCACGCCCGCGAAGGCCAGCTCCCGCGCAATTACCTCTTCCACAACCGCGAGGAAGGGGAGCGCTGCCCCCGCTGCGGCGGGACGATCCAGCGCAGCGTGGTGTTCGGACGGACGACGTACTTTTGCGGGAAGCACCAGCGGTAGGCAGCCGGCAGAGACTTCACGAAAACGTGTAGCGACACTGAACGCAAACAAACAACGGCGGCCTGACGGCCGCCGTTGTCATGAGACGCAGGGCAGCGATGCCCGGATGAACGACTGCTGGTTGGCGGGACATGTTCGTCCACGGATGGGCCCCCGGGACGACGCAATGGACGTGGTGTTCGGACGGACGACGTACTTTTGCGGGAAACACTAAGCCGACCGTACTGGGTTCGCCAACGGATGCGGACCGCCGGCGTCCTCGCCGGCTGTCGTGGCGGCGTCCCGCGCCGCCACTCCCGCCCAGGGCGCAGGCGCGGGACGCCTGCGCGA
>Ga0196976_1000147_pt1 | contig 46809 bp, 34 predicted proteins | sample S3v_513CmetaG_FD_148644 | JGI IMG/M metagenome (GOLD analysis project Ga0196976, IMG submission 148644) | Soil microbial communities from Anza Borrego desert, Southern California, United States - S3+v_5-13C | ecosystem: Environmental > Terrestrial > Soil > Desert | place: USA: California... | reverse complement strand
TGAAGGCGTACGGTCCCACGGACGCAGGCGGCAAGTTCGACTTCGTCGCGCTGACGCCCGGACCGGCACAAGTCGAGGCTGATGCGGAGGATTACGGGTCGGCGCTCGTCCCGTGGACGATCGCGGAAGAGCAAACCGAGGATCTGCGCATCGTCGTCCCCAAACGGCAGGCCATCGCCATTCGGCTCGTCACACCCGATGGCCGGGCCGTATCGGGTGCTGTCGTGTGGCAATTCCTCCCCCCCTTCCGGCGCAGAATGGAAGCGGTGAGTGGGCCCGACGGAACGGTGAGGTTGCAGGTGCCGGGGAGCGGGAGCATCGATGCCGCGGTTTTCGCCGCGGGACTGCCCCTCAAGCTTCTTTCGCTTCCGCTGGATGCGAAAAGCGGAGTAGTGGTGACGATGAATCCCACCGGCGGACGTCTCCGCTTTGACATCGGCGACCAGGCGTGGCCTTACATCGCGCGTTCCGACGGGCCATTCTTTCCCGTGGCCGGTCTCTTTTTCCGGCCCGATCCCGTCGGACTACCGTACGGTTTCACCAGCGCCGGATTCGCGCCCGAGCTCGAGGCCGGCACATATGTCATATGCCCTGGAGCGTCGCTCTCGGAACGTTGTCAGCGACGCTTGCTCTCTCCCGGAACACTCACGAGCGTGAACTTGAGACCGGCATCCGGAGGTTCGCCATGATGCAGCGCTTGACGTTGAGTTTGGTGACTTATGGATTCATTGCAATGTTGACCTGCGCTGCCGGCGCCGATCAGCGGCCGGGATGGCTCGGCATGGGCTTCACCTACCAGGCCGGCACCGAGGGAAAAGCCGGGTGGCTTCACGTGCGTCATGTGCTCCCTGGCAGTCCAGCCGCCGCGGCAGGAATCAAGCCGCAGGATCTGATCGTGGCCGTCAATGGGAAGCCGCCTCGTTTCAAGAGCCCGGTCGAGGCTATGCGTTCGCTCTCTTCCCTGCGGCCGGGTGACCACGTGACGTTCGTCGTCACCCGCGCCGGCGCCCGCCGGACCGTGAAAGTCACGGCAGCGCCGATGCCCGACTTCTACTATGAGCGCTGGAAAAATAACGAGGCGATCGGCACGCGGGAGAAGGAGTCGCAACGCCGGCAGTGACTGGCGCTGCCGCACTCCAGAGGAACACTTCGCGGGGGTCTCCTGTTGACTGCCGCGCATGATCTCCTTCAGTAACGTCAGCAAGCAGTACGGGAAGCAAGTCCTCTTCGTCGAAGCCTCGTTCCAGCTCAATCCCGGCGAGAAGGCCGGGCTGGTCGGGCCGAACGGCGCCGGCAAGTCGACCCTCTTCCGCATGATCACCGGCGACGAGGACGCCGATGACGGCGTGGTGAACGTGCCGAAGAAGATCTCCATCGGCTACTTCCGCCAGGAAGTGGACGAGATGAGCGGGCGTCCCGTGCTCGACGAGGCCATCGCCGGCAGCGGCCGCCTCGGCGACCTGCACCACGAGCTGATCGAGCTCGAGCAGAACCTCCACGACGAGAAGGCCCTCGAGCGCTACGGCGAGGTGCAGGAGGAGTATCAGCACCTCGGCGGCTACGAGCTGGAGGCCCGCGCGCGCGAAGTGCTGCACGGCCTCGGCTTCGAGGACGCGCAGATCGACGGCGACGTCGGCGCGCTCTCCGGCGGCTGGAAGATGCGCGTCTCCATGGCCAAGATCCTGCTCGGCAACTTCGACGTGCTCCTCCTCGACGAGCCGACCAACCACCTCGACATCGAGTCGATCGTCTGGCTGGAGGGGTTCCTCAAGTCCGTCTCGTCGACCATCCTCATGACCTCGCACGACCGCGACTTCATGAACCGCATCGTCACCAAAGTCGTCGAGATCGACGACGGCGACATCCTCACCTACTCCGGCAACTACGACTTCTACGTCCGCGAGCGGGAGCAGCGCGAGGCGAACCAGGAAGCGGCCTACGCCCGCCAGCAGGCCAAGCTGGCCAAGGAGCAGCGCTTCATCGAGCGCTTCACCGCGCACGCCGCCAAGGCCGCGCAGGTGCAGAGCCGCGTGAAGATGCTGGAGAAGCAGGAGCGCATCGAGCCGCCGAAGAAGCGCCGGGCCATGAAGTTCGACTTCCGCTCGCCGCAGCGCTCGGGCGAGGACGTGGTGGCGCTCAAGGACATCCACAAGAGCTTCGGCAAGCGCACGATCTACGACGGCTTCGATTTCCAGATCCGCCGCGGCGAGCGCTGGTGTGTGATGGGGAAGAACGGCGCCGGCAAGTCGACGCTGCTGAAGATGATCGCCGGCGCGCTGACGCCGGACAAAGGGACGGTGCGCCTCGGCGCGAGCCTCAAGCTCGGCTATTTCGCGCAGCAGTCGCTCGACCTGCTCGATCCCGAGCTCACGGTCATGGAGCAGATGCAGAAGGACTATCCGCTGGAGGGCATCGGCACGCTGCGCAATCTCCTCGGCGCGTTCCAGTTCTCCGGCGACGACACCGACAAGCGCATCCGCTCGCTGAGCGGCGGCGAGAAGTCGCGCCTGGTCATGGCGCGCATGCTCCTCGACCCGCCGAATTTCCTGGTCCTCGACGAGCCGACCAACCACCTCGACCTGGCCACGAAGGAGATGCTGGTGGAGGCGTTGAAGGATTTCGAGGGTACGATGCTCTTCGTCTCGCACGACCGCACGTTCCTGCGGGGACTGGCCAACCGCGTCCTCGAGCTCGCCCCCGAGGACCACAGCTCGCCGCTCACGTACGGCGGGTCGTATGTCGAATACGTGGAGAAGACCGGACGCGAAGCGCCGGGCGTGCACGCCTGATGAGCATTCCGAATGAGATCCGCACCGACGCCGAGACCGCGCTGCGCGCGTTCTGCGAGTCGCACTCGACCGACGCGGCGCAGCAGCGCTATACGTACGAGGTCGGCGCGAATGCGGCGCTGCTCATCCAGCAGCGGCCGTCGTTCATGAACGCGGCCGAGTGGACGTCGCGCCCGATCGCGAAGTTCCGCTATTCCGAGGCGCGCGACCGCTGGTCGCTGTACTGGACGGATGCCAGCGAGAAGTGGCACCGCGTGACGAACGTCGAGGGTGCGAAGGATCTCCGCACGCTGCTCGACGTCGTCGTGAAGGACCCCCTCGGGGTCTTCTGGGGCTGATCAGTCGGCAACGACGATCGCCGACCACGCCAGCTTGCGCACGGCCAGCACGTTCGCGTCGATGTCCTGCTGCGTGGCGCTGTTGCCCAGCACGCGCTGCACGTAGTCGACCTCGGTCGAGACCAGGCCGCTGGTGAGCAGCCGCGCGGCGGCCTTGCGCAGGTTCGACTCGGAGACGGGGATGCGTTTGACGGCCTCGCGGCTCGGTTTCAGGGCAGTGGCTTTCTTTGCACTCATGATCTCGTTCTCCTCTTCAAATCAAACGCGCGGACGCTCGCGATCCTTCGGGGAGCGCGCCTCGCTGACCGTGATGGTCCGTCCGTCGACGTCCTTGCCGTTCAGGCCGGTGATCGCCGCCTGGGCCTCGTCCGCCGTGCTGAACACGACGAAGCCGTAGCCGCGGGAGTTGCCGCTGGTCCGGTCTTTCACGACCTCGGCGGACTCGGGGATGCCGAACGGCTCCGCAAGCGAGCGCAACTGGTCGTCGGACACTGCGTGAGGCAGATTGCCTACGTGAAGTTTCATGGATTCTCCGGGGAAGAACTAAGAGGGTTGGTTCAGACGTCTGACTTAGTTCAGAGAATCCGAAGCGAGAGGAAGGTTCCTCTGCGGCGCAGTCAGGGTAACACGAAAGGAAGGGTGACGCTTCCGCGTCACCCTGGGGAATGAGCGCTAATCGAACTCGAGGACGACGCCTTCTTCGCAGAAGTCGAACTGCGTCGCTTCCGACTCTTCGCCGTTGGCGAAGACGGCCTTGAAGTACTGCTCGCACGACTCCCCTTCGGTCGACGAATCCCACACCAGCTCGACGGTCGCGCCGGGCTTGATGCCGTTGCCGATGTTGAAGAAGCCGAACTCCTCACCATCCTCGGAGACCAGGATCTTCTTGATCGCCGACTTGGTGTTGTTGTGGACCTTGAATTTGTACTCATCCGCCGACACGGTGACCGCGACGAGGCTGACGAGGGCGAACGAAAGCGCAAAACGGGCAAAGCTCTTCTTCATGAATGGATTTCTCCTCTCAATTTTGGACACCTGAGTTTTGGACCGAGTGCAGAGTACACCAGGACGCGGATGTTGCAGGGTCTTGTCGGGGAAATCTGGTACTGGTTGCTGGTTCTCCCCCACCCGCGCACCCGTTGCTCATTCAGTTGTGTACGTCAAGTTCTGCAAAACGGCTTCGGCGTCAGCCTGCCGAGCTCCGCCGGGACCTCGGTGAGGTCGTTGTCGGCCAGGACGAGCGTTTCCAGCTCGCGGTCCTGCCACGCGGACTCGGGCACCGCGCCGAGGTGCTGCTTCCACAAGTTGAGATGGCTCAGGGAATTGAAGATACACCGCCCCGGTTCGGCGGAGAGCATGTCATTTTCTTCACTCGGGCTCGGCCCGAAGCTTCTCCAGTCCATTTCTGATACCGGCTACACCCAACCCACCCCGATCCAGACCGCCGCGATTCCGCGCGTCCTCGCGGGCCGCGACCTGATCGGCATCGCGCAGACCGGCACCGGCAAGACCGCCGCCTTCGTGCTGCCGATCCTCGAGCGCATCATGAACGCAGGGCGGCCTTCAGCCCGCCCCCGCGCGCTCATCGTGGCCCCGACCCGCGAGCTGGCCCTGCAGATCGACGAGCAGGTGCGCATCCTCGGCCGTCACCATCGCGTCCGCTGCGCCACCATCTTCGGCGGCGTCGGCGAGCAGCCGCAGATCGACGCGCTGCGCCGCGGCACCGACGTCATCGTGGCCACTCCCGGACGGCTGCTCGACCTCATGGGCTCCGGCCACGTCAACCTCCGCGAGATCGAGATCGCGGTGCTCGACGAGGCGGACCGCATGCTGGACATGGGTTTCCTCCCGCAGATCCGCCGCGTCGTGAACGCGCTGCCGAAACAGCGCCAGACGCTCCTCTTCTCCGCCACGCTCTCGAGCGACATCGAGAAGATCACCGGCGAGTTCCTCCGCAACCCGGAGACGGTCGAGATCGGCCGCCGCTCCAATCCCGCGGAGTCGGTGGCGCAGTTTCTCTACCCCGTGCCGAAGAGCCGCAAGATCGACCTGCTCATTCACCTGCTGCGCGACCAGAGCCTCGACTCGGTGCTGGTCTTCTCGCGCACGAAGCACGGCGCGGACAAGATCGTGCGCAAGCTGAAGGCGGCGAACATCGCCGCCGCGGCGCTGCACTCGAACCGCTCGCAAAGCCAGCGCGTGGCCGCGCTGGGTGCCTTCAAGAACGGCCACGCTCGCGTGCTCGTGGCCACGGACATCGCCTCGCGCGGCATCGACGTCGAGGGGATCTCGCACGTCGTCAACTTCGACTTTCCGATGCACCCCGAGGACTACGTCCACCGCATCGGCCGCACGGGCCGCGCGGACGCCGTCGGCGATGCCATCAGCTTCGTCACCCCGGACGACGAGGCGTACGTGCGGGGGCTGGAGAAGATGACGCGGCGCTCGGTGCCGCGGAAACGGGTGGAGGGGTTCGACTACTCGGAGGTTGCGGTGATGTCGCACCAGCCGCGCCCGATGCACGTGCCGCGTCCGCAGCGTTATGGAGTGCGGCAGCGCTAGCTGCCGCTTTCCATGCGGAGGCGCCAGCCTCCGCCCGCCCGCGGCAGCTGCGGCTGCCGCTATGGAAAGCGGCAGCTGAGCGCTGCCGCACTCCAGATCAGAGCTTCGCTTCGAGCTCGGCCCAGCGGGCGTACAGGCGATCGACTTCCGCCTGCGCGGCGCTGAGCTCCGCGTAGCGCTGCTGCAGTGCGTTCGCGTCCGAGGCCACGGCCGGATCCTCGGTGGCGCGTTGCGCGGCGGCGAGGCGCTCCTCGGCGGCGAGGATGGTTGCTTCCATGCCGTCGAGCTCGCGCTGTTCGAGATAGCCGAGGCGCTTGGGCTTCGACGTAGGGCGGGCTTCAGCCCGCCCCTTCGGGGCGGGGGACGGGCTGAAGCCCGTCCTACGTTCGGCCCATTGGTTGTAGTCGGCGAAGTATTCGGCGCCGCCTTTGCCGTCGAGCGCCAGGACTTGCGTCGAGACGCGGTCGAGCAGGTAGCGGTCGTGCGTCACGAGCACCAGCGCGCCGGGGAACTCGAGGAGCGACTCTTCGAGCACGTCCAGCGTCGGGATGTCGAGGTCGTTCGTCGGCTCGTCCATCACCAGCAGGTCGGCCGGCTGCAGCATCAGGCGGGCCAGGACGATGCGCGCCTTCTCTCCGCCGGAGAGGCGCGATACGGCGGTCTCGAGCTGCTCGGAGCGGAAGAGGAAGCGCTTGGCCCAGCTGGCCACATGGATCGAGCGGTCGCGATAGAGGACGCTGTCGCCTTCCGGCGCCAGGGCGCGCTTGAGCGTGAGGTTCGGATCGAGTGACTGGCGATTTTGTTCGAAGTAGACGACGCGCAGGCCGTCCGCTTTCTCGATCGTGCCGGCGTCGGGCTCCAGTTCGCCGACCATCACGCGCAGGAGCGTGGTCTTCCCCGAGCCGTTCGGGCCGAGGACGCCGAGGCGCATGCCGGGGGTGAGCAGGACATCGAGGTTGCGGAAGAGCTCCCGCTTCGCCAGGCCCTTCCCGGACCAGAGGCGTTTCGTCTTTCGTTGCGAGGCGGTGAAGTCGATGTCGGTGCTGAACGACTGCGCGCGGTCGCGGCTCTCGGCCAGGTCGTCGATCAGGCGCTCCGCGTTCTGGATGCGCGCCTTCGCCTTCGTCGAGCGCGCCTTCGGGCCGCGGCGCAGCCACTCCATCTCCCGGCGGACGAGGTTCGCCAGCGTCTCCTGGTAGGCGGCCTCGTTCTTCAGCACCTCGTCGCGCTTCTCCAGGAGATCGCTGTACGTGCCGGTGGTCTGCAGCAGCCCGCCGGGATAGGCGCGGTTGAGCTCCAGCATGCGGCGGGCAACGTTTTCGAGGAAGTAGCGGTCGTGGCTGACGACGATGAACGCCTCCGGCTCGCTGCGCAGGAGCTCTTCGAGCCAGAGAATGGCCTCGACGTCGAGGTGGTTCGTCGGCTCGTCGAGGAGCAGCACGTCCGGCTCGCGCACCAGCTCGCGCGCGATGGCCAGGCGCTTGCGCCAGCCGCCGGAGAGGACGTCGGTCTGCTGCTCGCGGTCGAGGAAGCCCGCCTTGCCGAGGGCCACCGCCACGCGGCCGTGCTTCTCGTGCTCGTCGAGCGTCTTGTGGTCCGCGAGCGCCTCGAACAGCACCTCCTCCACCGACTTGCCGGGGGCGAACACCGCGTCCTGCGGCACGTAGCCGATGCGCACGCCCTTGCGGACGGCGACATTGCCGGAGTCGGCGTCCTCGACGCCCGCCAGGATCTTGAGCAGCGTCGACTTTCCCGATCCATTGGGTCCGACGAGGCCGACGTGGTCTCCCTCGTCCAGCGTGAAGGCGAGGTTTTCGAAAAGGGGGCGGGCGCCGTAGGCTTTGGTGAGATTTTCTGCGGTCAGGAGGACAGGCATGCGAACGCCGGGACTCTATCGCGTGTTATGGCCATCATGAAGAACTCATGGACCGGCGGCACGGCCGCCGCTCTCCTGGAGCCTGTCGAGGAGAACCTCGCGGTCTCGGTCCATCGCAACGAGCCGGGGGCGCTGGAGCGGCTGATCGACCGCTTCGAGCCCGCTTTGTATGCGTATGCCCACGGCATCCTGCAGAACACGTTCGACGCGCAGGAAGTGGTGCAGGACGCGATGCTGCGGGCGCACCGCGCGCTGACGAAGCAGTACGACGAGCTGCGCTGCCGCGAGCTGGCGCTGCGCCCGTGGCTCTTCCGCACGGTGCGCAACCTCTGCCTCAACAAGCGCCGCTCGAAGACGCGCGCGCTGGAGACGCCGCTGGAGGCGTTCGACGACGGCCGCATCGGCCCGTTCGTGCGCGAGCACGGCTCCGACCTGGAGCGGCAGCAGGACGCGCAACTGCTCCGCGACGCCATGAAAGGGCTGCCGGTCGAGGCGCGGGAGCTGATCGTGCTCCGGTTCATGGAAGACATGTCGTACGCGGACATCGCCAAGACCGTCGGCGCGACCGAGGCCGCGCTGCGGGGGAAGGTGTTCCGCTCGCTCAAATTACTCCGCGATGCCCTGGAAAAGAGAGGAGTGGCCCATGCAGTGTAGATCCGTGCTGACTCGCGTCGATGCGCTGCGCACCGGCGAGCTCGAGGCCGGCGAACGGAGCGCCGTGCACGAGCATCTCCGCAGCTGCCCGTCGTGCGACGAGTCGGTGAGCGACGTCGATACGCTGGCCAGCAGCCTGAAGGACCTCATCACCGCGCCGCCGCGCTCCTGCCGCGACGCCCTGGCCGACTCGTACGAACAGCTCGGCGACGTCTGGGTGGTGTTCTCCGACAAAGGCCTGAAGATGATCCGCCGCGGCGGGACGTTCGAGGAACTGCGCGCCGCCCACTGCGCGCGCGGCGGCTGCACGCTCAAACCGGCCGCGCTTCCCGAGGCGCTGCGAAAGCAGGTCACGGCCGCGCTGGAAGGCGAAGGCGTGACGAAGCCGAAAGTGGACTGGGACGACGACCTCTCGGAGCTCGAGCGCGACGTCCTGGATACGCTGACGAAGATCCCGCGCGGCGAGGTGCGCACCTACGAGTGGGTGGCCCGCCAGGTCGGGCGCCCGAAGGCCGTGCGCGCGGTCGGCACCGTCTGCGCCCGCAACCACGTGCCGTTCGTCGTGCCGTGCCACCGCGTCGTCCCCGCCGCGGGGGGCGTCGGCAACTACGCGTACGGCAGCGCGCTGAAGCGCGAGCTGCTGGAGCGCGAGGGAGTCGACGTCGAGGCGCTGGAGCGCCTCGGGCGCGAGCGCGTGCGCTACATCGGCTCGAAGACTTCGAAGATCGTCTGCTTCCCCACCTGCAAGGACGCGAAGCGCATCCGCGACGAGAACCGCGTCCCTTTTCGCGGGGCGGAGGAAGCGCTGGAGAAAGGATTCCGCCCATGTCGACGATGCCAGCCGTTCGCGGCCTGAGTCCGGAGGTGCGGGCGATCTCGCGTCCCGCCCGCACGTTCACCGGCGATTTCTATTTCACGCACCGGCACGACGACCGCCTCTGGCTGGCCCTCGGCGACGTGGCCGGCAAGGGCCTCCCCGCGGCAGTCGTCATGGCCATGATCCAGGAGGAGCTCGAGGAGCGCATCGCCTCCTGCGCCTCGGCCGAGTGCGACCCGGCGCGCACCGCCGCACGCCTGCACGAGTTCCTCGCGCCGTTGCTGCCGCGCAACCGCTTCGCCACCGCCGTCATCGGCTGGCTGGGCGACGACGGTACGTTGACCCTCACCAACGCCGGCCACTGCCCGCCGCTGATCGTCCGCCACGACGGGACGGTCGAGGAGCTCTCCTCCACCGGCCCCATCCTCGGCGTGCTCCCCGCTCCTTCGTGGACCTCCACGACCACGCTCCTCGACGAAGGGGACACGCTCGTGCTGTACAGCGACGGGGTGACCGAGGCGGTCCTCGAGGAGGAAGAGCTGGGCGTGCAGGGACTGCGGGCCATGCTCGCGGAGGGCACGCCACCCGAGCAATTGCTCGAAAAGCTGAAGACCTGCGATGACGTGACCTTGCTCGTGGTGCGTGCGTGACGTAGGGCGGGCTTCAGCCCGCCCACCCACGGGGGAGGCGGGCTGAAGCCCGCCCTACGTCTGCCTAACGCTCCGTGACCACCACCCGGACCTCCTCCCCGTTCGCCCGCACGTCCGGCACGTACATGGCCTGGCCGAGGAGCGGGAGGGCGTGGAAGGAGCCGGGGACTTCGGCGCGGAGGGTGTAGCGCATCTCCCAGATTCCCTGCGACAGATGGTCGATGAACATGGCCACCTTGCGGTCGCGCAGCTCCTGGTGGCCCCAGGCCGAGCGGCCGGTGGTGGAGGTCGCGGTGATCCCGCCGCTCTGCAGCTCGACGGCCTCGAAGCCGCCGGGCTTGAGGTCTTCGAACATCAGGTAGTCGTAGTCGTTCTTCGTCTCCACCGTCACCACCACCTCCACGCGCTCGCCGCTGGCGATGGACTCGTTGTCCTTCAGCGGCACGCGGTCGTACTGCACGCCCTTGAGCAGCGTCGGGCGCGGGGCGAGGCGGAAGTACTGGCGGCGGACGAAGAGCTCGTTCCCGGCGGCCTTCACCGGCTCCTCCAGCGACACGAACCGCGCCTCGGCCGCGAAGTAGAGCGGCGCCTTGCCGGAGGTGCGGCGGATGCGCACTTCCTGCCGCGCGTCGGCGAGCAGGGCGGGATCGACGGAGAAGCGGCTCGGCGCGCCGAGGACGTCCTGCGCGGTGAGCGTCTTCGTGGCGATGACCTTGTCGTTCACCGCCACCTCGTACGACACGTCGCCGAGGAGCTCGCCGCTGCGCTCGAGGTACTCGTTCATCGCCAGCAGCGCGATGGCGGTGTCGCGCGTGTTGTGCCAGCGCGTGCCGCGGCGGTTCTTCACCAGCCAGTTCATGATCGGCTCGACGAGCTTGTTCTCCGGGTCGATGGTCACGAAGGCCTGCAGCGCGAAGGCGGTCGTCTCGACGGGGCCCTCGTACCAGCGCCACCAGAAGCGGTTGGAGGCGCCCCAGTGCGCGGTCTGCATCGTCTCGGCGGTGGTCTCCCCCTTCAGCAGCACCGACGAGTCGGGCGTCTTGTCGACCTGCACGCCGTCTTCGAGATTGCGCAGCAGCAGGCGGGCGCGCTCGGCCTCGTTCCAGCGGTGCGCGGTGAGCGCGAGCAGCGCGCGCGAGTACGGCGAGAGGCGCTCGCGGTTCTTGTAGACGTTCTCGAAAGCGCGGCGCGCGTTCTCGCCCGGCGTCTTGCGCCACGCGGAGAGCGCGTGGAGCATCCAGGCCTGGTCGTCGTACGCACGCTCGTACCTGACGAGCTGGTTGTCGAGCCAGCTCGCGGCGCGGTCGACCCGCCTCGCGTCGATCGATAACCCGCCGTCGCGGGCGATGGCGAAGCCCCACACCACGTACGCGGTCATGAACGCGTCGTCGTTCCCTTCCTTCCACCACCCCCACGCGCCGCTGCCGTGCTGCATGTCGTACAGGCGGGCGATGCCGGCGGCGGTGACGGCGTCCAGGTCCTTCCCGGCGATGCGCGCGCGGCCGAGGCCGAGCTTCTCGATGGTGCGGGCCACGATGGCCGCGGGGAGGAAGCGGCTCATGGTCTGCTCGGTGCAGCCGTAGGGGAACTCGATGAGGTACGGCAGCGCGTCGAGCATGGTCACGGCGATGCTCGGCGCGACCTGCACGACGAGATCGGTCGCGCGCCGCTCGCGCGGCAGGTCGAGACGGACGACGGCCTCGTCGCCGCGCAGCTTGCCGCTACGGGCGATGAGCTTGTCGATGCCGTGCTCGTAGACGGTGAAGCTGCGCTCCATGGCGTCGCCGTACTGCGCGTTGCGCGCGGTGACGGTGAGCTTCGCGGGGCCGGGGATCTCGGCGAGGACGGTCCAGTCGGCGCGCGCTTCGCCGTGCGCCGGCACCTGCACCGGGATGGCGGCGTGCGTGCCGCCGAGGCCTTTCGCCTCGAGCGAGGCGTTGACGGTCTGCGGCTGGTCGGTGTTGTTGTTGATGACGGCCGACACGGTCACGCGGTCGCCGGCCACGAAGAAGCGCGGCCCCTGCAGGCGCACCAGCAGCGGCATCGACGTGCGCGCGGTGGAGGAGGCCATACCGAACTGCGCGCCGGCCGTGGCCGCGCGCGCGGTGGCGCGCCACGTGGTCAGCGCCTCGGGGTAGTGGAGCTGCACCGTGGCGGTGCCGTTCGCATCCGTGACGACGTCGGGCTTCCAGAAGGCGGTGGAGCGGAAGTCGCTGCGCACCTGCACGTCAATCCCCTGCTGCTGCTCGACCGACGCTCCCGCGGCCGTGGCGGCGGTGACGGTGATCGCCTCGGCCACCGGCGGCGCGACCGGAGCGGGCGCGGCCGGCGGCGGCGGGGGCGGCGCCCCCATGCGGCCACCCGCCACGCCGCCCACGACACCGTCGTAGGCGTAGGACGCCTCGTTCCGGGTCTTGGCCATCGACTGATCGCGCAGTTGTCGTTCGGCCTCCTCTTTCTCCTCGGCGGTCGGCTCCTCGAGCTTGACGTACTGCTGCGAGTGCACGCCCGCGGAGACGGAGATCGGGTTGCCGCGCGTGTCGCCGTAGAAGAAGCGGCGCGGATCGCCGGCCAGGTCTTCCTGGATGGCCGTCACCGCCTCGTCCGACACCGCCAGCGCCACTTCCGCGGAGACCGGCTTGCCGCTGGCGTCGCGCGTGGTGATGGTGACGGTGCCTTCCTGCCGCGGCTCGTACTGCTCGCGGTCCGGCTTCACCTCGACGTTCAGGAACTGCTCGGCAGGCGGGACGACGATGCGCTCGGTGTCGCTCATGAAGATGCGGTCGAACACCGACGAGGCCGTGACGAAGAAGTTCGGCATGTGCTTCTGCTCGACCGGGATCTGCACGAGCTTCACCGTGCCGTCCATGCGCAGGACCTGCGTGTCGAGGATGTCGTCGCCGCCGGAACTGAAGACGACCCAGCGTCCGCTGGAGGGGGTGACCACGAGGACCGAGGCGGTCTCGCCGCGCTGCACGGTCTCGCGGTCGACGATGAGATCGAGTCCGCCGGCGTGATAGCCGAGCTCCGTCGTATTGCGCTCCGTGACCCACACCGCGGTCTCGGTGATGACGACGTCGCGCGCGCGCGGCCCGTCCTCGCTGCGCCAGAGGATCGTGTAGTAGCCGGTGGTGCGCGGGACGAAGGTGAAGGTGGCCTTCCCCTCCGCGTCCGTGGCCACCTTCGCGGTCAGGACTTCTTCGTCGACATGTGGCGCGGGCTTCAGCCCGCGGCGGGCTGAAGCCCGCGCCACATTGGTCCGCCGCACGACGGTGACCGTGCCGGTGGCCTGCACCGGCTTGTCGTTCGCGTCGAGTGCCTTGAATTCCACCGACACGCTCTCGCCGGGGCGATAGACGCGATGCTCCGGCTGGGCCATGACGGAGTAGCGCTGCCGCAGCACACGCACGGTCCCTTCGCCGCGCACCTCGCGGCGCGAGGCGTCCACGACGCGCGCCTCGATGCGGTACGTGGAGTCGTTCCCGTCGCGCGGCGTGTCGATGCGCAGCACGGCCCGTCCCTCGGCATCGGTGGTGAGGGTCTGGCGCTGCACGATCGTGCCGCCCTGCGGCGCCGGCATGGGGTCGTAGTACCAGTGGTAACGGCGCCACGGATACCAGTAGCGATAGAACGGCTGCTGGAACACCACCGCCTCCACCGTGGCGTTGGCGACGGGGCCGCCGAAGTAGTAGCTGGCGTCGATGGTGGCCTCGATCGTGTCGCCGAGGCGGTACTGCTTCCCTTCCGGCGTCCCGACCTTGACCAGGAACTCGGGGAGCTTGTACTCCTCGAGGCGGAAGAGCTGCGCGCCGCCGCGCACGTCGCGCTCGTTCCCCTTCGCGTGGAACGTGATGTGGTAGACGCCGAGGGGCATGGCCTCGGTGAGCGGGACCTGGCCCCAGAAACTGCCGAAGGCGTTCAGCCTGGCCGCGCCCTGGATCATCTTCTCGCCGCGCGGATTGGTGATGACGTAGTCGAGCTCCGCGTTCGCGGGAGTGACCCACTCTTCGTTCTGGCGGATGCGCGCGGTCATCTTCCACTGCACCGTCTCGCCGGGGCGATAGGCCGGGCGGTCGGTGAAGGCGTAGATGCGCCACGACGGACCGTGGTCGCGTCCGCCCCAGTAGTGCATGTAGGTCTGGTGGAACGCCTGGCGCGCGCCGGCGGCGGCGGTGATGAGCGCGGAGCCGCCGCGCGGGTCGTGCTGGATGCGGGCCAGGCCGTCGGCGTTCGTCTGCGCCTCGAGCTCGGCGTACTGCTCGCGCCCGAGCTGCTGCGTGACGTGGACGCGCGCGTCCGCGATCGGCTCGCCGGTCTCGACGTCGGAGACGTAGACGTCGGTGCGCCCGTGGCCAGCATGGACGAGGATGTGCGCGTCGGTGATGAGGAGGAACTGCCGCGCGGTGGCCTTCCCGCTCCGCGCGGTGAGGACGTACGCGCCGACGGGGAGCCGCGGCTCGATGTGATGCACGATGTTGCCGGGGATGTGCTCGCCCGTGTCGTTGGTCTGATAGGTCCAGCGGCGCACGACCGGCTGCCCTTCGACGGGGAGGTCCTGCATCCAGTTGCGCGACACGCCGCCGCGCGCGTGCTTCGTCAGGTCGACGCTCTGCACGGTCAGCTCGATCTGCTTCACGTTGCGCCAGCCGAGGTGGATCTCCTGCTCGGATTCGGGCAGGAAGGTGCCGGTGGCGAAGACGCTCACCGCGGAGCGGAGGATCTCGTCGATGGCACTCTCCGCGTCGTCGCGATACCCCGACTGGCCGGGGGCGAGCTCGCGGAGGAGGCGGCGGTAGAGCTCCAGCGCTCTCTTGTAGTCGTCGCCCGAGTTGGCGGCGAGCATGAAGAGCGCCTCATCGTACAGCTCGGTGCCGCGTCCGATGGCGACGATCTCTTCGAGCAGTTCCAGGGCGCGCTCGCGGTCCGCGGGCTGGCCGCTGTTCAGGTAGCTTTGGGCGAGGATGTAGCGGACGCGGGCACGCTCTGCCGGTTTCTCGGCGACCTGCAAGGCGTCGACGAGCACCTGGCGCGGGACGTTCCAGGTCTCGTTGCCCGGACCGACCCAGCTCCAGAAGATCTCCAGCCAGCGCTGCCGCGCGCGCGGCAGGTCGCTGCTGCCGGCCCAGAAGTCGAGCGCGGCGGTGAAGTAGCGCGGCTCGCGCGTGAAGACGGCCAGCGACTCGTTGGCCATGGCCCACACTTCGTCGTGCTCGCTCTTGTCGATGAGCTCCTGCAGCGCTTCGCGCGCAGCGGAGACCGCCTTCTCGTCCCGCGTGCGCCCCGCCAGTTGCGCGCGCAGCTCCGTGTCGGCGAGCCGGAAGGTCACCCAGCGGCGCTCGTTCGCCGGCAGCTCGAGCTTGGCGGCCTGCTCGTACAGCTCGTGCGCGCGGCGGAACGATTTCTCCGCGTACTCACGCTCGGCATCAGTTTTCAGTTTCGTGTACGGCGTGGACGCCTGCGGCTGCGCCGCGGCGAGGGAGAGGATCAGAAGGGCCAGTAGCGCCAGAACGGCGATCTTTCGCATCACGCCGTATAGGACGGGGGTTGGCCGAAAAAAGCAACCGGAGGCTTCTGAGGCTCATAGGTGCACAGGCTCACAGGCTCACAGGCTCACAGGCTCACAGGCTCACAGGATCTCGGTGTGTCTATGAGCCTTTGAGCCTATGAGCCTATGAGCCTATGAGCCTATGCGCCTATTCGCCTATGCGCCCCACCCGTCTAGGTCACGTGAAGCTGCCGAAGACCAGCACCGTCGGCTTGCCAGAGCAGGACAGCAGCCGTGCCCGCGACGAGCGCGGCCATCGCCAGAACGATCTTTTTCCACATACGGGACCTGTGCGACGACTGATAACCCCGCTACCATGTCCTCATGCACAACATGCCGATGCACTTCGCGGCCCCGCCGCGGGGCGTGCCGCTCTCGCTCCGCGTGCTCAACTTCTTCAACGGTGCGGCGCAACTCGGATGGATCGTGTTCGGGTTCGGCATGCTCTTCTTCTGGATCTTCGGCGCGCAGGCCGACTTCTCCTTCGCCACCTTCCATGTCGACGGCCGCGCGCGCGGCCGCGTGACGCGCATCGAGGACACCGGCGCCTCGGAGAACGAGCAGCGCGTGCGCGCGCATCACTACGAGTACTCGGTGGCCGGACGCACGCTCACCGGCACGTCGTACGTCACCGGCGACAGCCTCTCCGAGGGGGCCGAAGTGCCGGTCGAATACGACCAGGGGACGCCGGAGCGCTCCCGCATCGCCGGCATGCGCAGGGCCATGTTCGGACCATGGGCGGCCATCGTGGTCATCTTCCCTGCCGTCGGCTTCCTCATTCTCTTTTTCGCCACCAAGAGCGGCGTGACCCGGAATCACCTCCTGCGCGAGGGCATCCTCACCACCGGCAAGTTCGTGCGGCGCGAGCCGACGAACATGACCGTGAACAAGCAGCGCGTGTGGGAAGTGACGTTCGAGTTCACCGACCGCAACGGGCAGCGGCACGAGGCGAAGGCGCGCGGCACCGACACGTCGCGCCTCGAGGACGAGCAGCGCGAGCCGCTGCTCTACGACCCGAACGAGCCGTCGCGCGCGTACCTGCTCGACGAGGCGCCGTCGCGCCCGCGGCTCGAGCACGGGGAGCTGGTCGGACGCCCGCTCGCCGCCGTCTGGGCGCTGGTGATTCCGGGACTCGTCATCGGCGCGCACGTGCTGCTGTTCTATTTCAAGCTGACGTGACGACTCTCGCCCGCCGGCTCAACGCCTTCGACGCCACGATGCTCGTCATGGGCGGCATCATCGGCTCCGGCATCTTCATCAATCCGTACGTGGTGGCGCGGCAGGTCCAGACGCCGGCGCTGATCCTCGGCGCGTGGGCGGCGGGCGGCGCGATCGCGCTCATCGGCGCGTTCGTCTACGCCGAGCTCGCGGCGCTGCGCCCCGAGGTCGGCGGCCAGTACGCCTACCTGCGCGACGCCTGGCATCCCTCGGTGGCCTTCCTCTACGGCTGGGCCATGCTGCTGGTCATCCAGAGCGGCGGGATGGCGGCCGTGGCGGTGACGTTCGCGCGCTACACGCTCGAGCTGACCGGCGTGGCCATGCCGGAGTGGCTGCTGGCCACGGGCACGCTGGCCATCCTCACGCTGATCAACTGCCTCGGCGTGCGCAGCGGCACGAACACGCAGACTTTGCTCATGCTGTTGAAACTCGCGGCGATCGTGCTGCTGATTGTCGCGGGTGCAAACGTAGCGACGGGCTTCAGCCCGTCGCATGGACGGGCTGAAGCCCGTCCTACGTTTCTCACCTTTGCCGCGGCGATGACGCCGGTGATGTTCGCCTACGGCGGCTGGCAGACTGCCAGCTTCATGTCGGGCGAGCTGAAACGCCCCCGCCGCGATCTCGCCATCGGCCTGCTGGCCGGTGTGGCGGGCGTGATCGCGGTCTACCTCGGCGTGAACTACATCTGCCTGCACGTCCTCGGCGCCGAGGGGCTGGCCGCCACGACCACGCCCGCCTCGGCGGTCATGCGCGCGGTGATGGGCGAGCGCGGGGCGACGCTCATCGCCGCCGGCATCGCCGTCTCGACCCTCGGCTTCCTCAGCCAGGGGATGCTCACCGCGCCGCGCGTCTACTACGCCATGGCCGAGGATGGACTCTTCTTCCGCGCCGTCGGCAAGCTGCATCCGAAGACGCGCGTGCCGATCCTGGCCATCGTGCTGCAAGGCATCGCCGCGATTGTGATCGCCCTCTCCGGCACGTACGAGCAGATCCTCAGCTACGTCGTCTCGGTCGACTTCATCTTCTTCGGCCTGACGGGACTGGCACTCTTCGTCTTCCGCAGGCGCATCGCCGAGCCGGCCGGCTTCCGCACGCCGCTGCATCCCGTCACCACGGCGCTGTTCGTGATCGCCTGCTGGGCCATCGTCATCGGCACGTTCGCGAAGTCGCCGGTGAACAGCATCATCGGCATCGGCATCATGGCGGCGGGGCTGCCGGCATGGTGGTTCTGGTCGCGGCGCTAGACGGTTGCTGGTTACTGGTTGCTGGTTCAAGGCGGTGCGCCGCAACGAACCAGCAACACAGCAACCAGCAACATCCGAGGGCAGGGAACCTCCCCTCTCGCGCAACTCCCAGGCGATGAACAACTTCGCCAACGATCTGCGCTTCTACGTCAACGGCACCGAGGTGGTGGTCGACCACGTCGATCCGACCACGCTTCTCGTCGACTGGCTCCGCTCGCCCGACGTCGGGCTCACCGGCACGAAGAAAGGGTGCGACCAGGGGGGCTGCGGCGCGTGCACGGTCATGCTCTCGCGCTGGAACCCGAAGACGAAGCGCGTCGAGCGGACGGGAGTACCCGGTCAACATGCCGTACGTGAAGCTCGGCGCGTTCCTGCAGGCGTCGGGCGAGGCGCAGTACACCCACGACCTCCCGCTGCCTCGCCGTGGCGTGCAGGCCGCGGCGGTGACGAGCATGCAGGCCAGCGCGAAGTACACGTATCAGTTGCCAAACGTAGGACGGGCTTCAGCCCGTCCAGGCGGGCTGAAGCCCGCCCTACGTTCGGCACTCGTCGAGTACCTGCGGGAGCGGTTCGAAGGCTTCATCGATTTCGTCACTGCGGAGGACGTCCCCGGCACGAACGGCGTCACGATCGGCACGTATGCCGATCCCTATTTCGCCACCGGCACGGTGCAGAACTACGGACAGCTCATCGGCCTGGTGCTGGCGAACGACGAGATCGTGGCGCAGCGCATCGCCCAGTTCATCGCCACCGACTGCATCGCCTACCAGGTGCAGGACCGGTGCTGCGCATCGATCCGAAGTACACCTATCCCGACCCGAATCACATCTGGAAGATCCGCCGCCCCGCGAGCGAGCTGCGCTGGACGAAGGAAAAGCAGGCCGCGGTGGGCGGCGTGCAGTGCCGGGTCATCACCGGCACGCAGCACGCCGGCTCGCAGCTCCATTACTCCATGGAGACGCAGGCCTGCCTGGCCATCCCCGGCGAGCAGGACTCCTGGGAGATCCGTCCGTCGACGCAGAGCCCGGACGCCATCGTCAGCGCGGTCCAGACCGCCCTGGGCCCATCCGCAGTGCCGGCGAACAAGGTCGACGTGAAGATCCAGCGCGTCGGCGGCGGCTACGGCGGCAAGACCACGCGTCCGCCGTGGGTGGCCGCGGCGGCGACCGTCGCGGCGTGGTGTAAGCAGCAGAACATCAACTTCTGGGACTACGAGACCGGCTGGCGCGCCACGCCGCCGAGCACGAAGACGACGGTGTGGGAGAACCTCGTCAAGCTGGCCAACGGCGACCGCGTGAACCTCTCCGCGCAGGTACGCTTCCAGGAGGAAGGGGGCACCGGCGTCGACAGAGAGGGGACTGTGGGCGCCAGCGTCGTCCTTAACTGAAGGCCATTGGGTTAAGGACGCCCCCAAACGACGCAGTCGTGCCGAAAGTTTGGGCAGTCGTGCCCAAAGTTTCGTCAGTAGTGGCGAACAGTTGGCCAGTACTGACGAAACTTTCGCCACGACCGCCGTCGGAGCTGAGCTGCCCGCCGTCGAACTGTGCAACGATCTCACGCCTGCCAAGCGCTTGGAAACTGAGCGGGTCCCGTTGCAACATCCTGAGGACAAACCAGATGCCCCTCACCTAGCCCTCCCCATACGGTGGGGGAGAGGGGACTCACACGCCCCGCACGCCGCTGACTGAAGACCGTTGGGGCTAACCCTCTCCTTCACCTGCCGGGGGCTCCAGCAGTGCCAGTGGCAGGCGAAGGGTCACGGTCGTGCCGTGACCCGGCGAGGAGCTCAGGTCGATCGACGCGGCCGTTCCGTACATCCGCCGCAGCCGCTCCCGGATCTGCCCGAGGCCGACGCCGAATCCCTCGTGTTGCGCGCCTTCGACCCGTACCGGTCCAGGGTCGGAGACCTGCAGCACGAGATCGGCGCCGCGGCTCGCCGCGACGATCGAGATCACGGCCGGCCCCCCCGTTCCGTCGATGCCATGCTTCACGCTGTTCTCGACCAGCGGCTGCAGCAGCAGCGGCGGAACGGCAGCGTCGAGGAGTGCCTCCGGAACCTCGATCTCCGCGTGCAATCCGTTCGGAAACCGGTACTGCTGAATGCGCAGGAACGCCTCGGCAAACGCCACGTCCTCCCGCAGGGGAATGGTGCTGCGGTTGCCGACGCGCAGGATGGCGCGAAGCAGATCGCTGAGCTGCACCATCATGCGCTCCGCCCGCTCCGGCTGCCGCCGGATCAGCGCGACGATCGAATTCAGCGTATTGAACAGCAGATGGGGATGCAGTTGCTGCCGCAGCGCCGTGAGGCGGGTCTCGGTGACCGCGGCTTCCAGCCGGGCAGCGCGCAATTCCTCGGCGGCGAGCGTCTTCTGGATGTTGATCCCGTAGGCGATGATCACGACCGTCGTCACGTCCAGCAGCATCCGGTGAAACCGCTTCTGCAGCAGGGTGGACCAGATGTTGTCCCGTGGAACGCCGAGGGGCGCGGCCGTCGGCGAGGAGAAGACGCTCAGGTCCGTGAGGAGCATGACCGTCGCGGACAGCAGCAGCAGCGGCGCAATGACCGTCCACAAGGTGGCCCGTTTCATCGCCTCGGCCGGATAGCGATGCACGAACCAGAGGACGAACAGCGTGAAGGCGGTCCAGCGCAGCGCGTCGAAGCTGTAATAGACCACGACCGGCAGCGGCGAGACGGGAAGCGGAAAGTTGTACGTGACGTGATGCGCGTAGCGGAAGATGCCGACCACCAGCCAGCCGAGGAAGACGGCCGGAGCCGACGACCGCACAAACGCGGGCAGAGACTTCAGGGTCAGAAGTCGAATCCCAGGCGCCGCAGGTTGCCGCGATACTGCGAGCCGAGCCTCACGCGCGTGCCGTCGCGCAGCACGATCAGGTGATCGCGGCCCACGGACGGGACGAGCTGCCGGATGCGCTCGACATTGACGATCGTCGTGCGGTGCGTGCGCGCGAAGCGCCTGCCGTCGAGCTGCTCCTCGGCCATGTTCATCGTGCCGCGAACCAGGTGCGACTCCGCGCCGACGTGCAGCCGCACGTAATTGCCCGCGGTCTCCAGCCAGTCGATGTCGGCCGGACGCACGAAGGCGATTCCGGAGGCCGAGCGGATGGCGATGCGCTCCTGAAACGGCCCGCGCACGGTGGATGCGGCCGCGCGGCGCGCACGGGACATGCTGCGGGCCATGGCATAGGCGCAGGCGCGCTGGACGCTGCGCTCGAAGTGCTCGCGCGCGAACGGCTTCAACAGGTAATCGACGGCCTGCACCGCGAAGGCGTCCAGCGCATAACGCTCGTGCGCGGTCACGAACACGACCGCGGGCCGGTCTTCCTCCCCCAATGCCTCCAGGACCGACAGTCCCGATCCGCGCGGCATCTCCACGTCCAGGAACACGATCTCCGGCTGAAGCTCCGTGATCGCCGCCACCGCCTCGGCGGGACTGACACATTCGGCGGCGACGACCACGTCCTCCCGCTCCTCGATCAGCTCGCGGATGCGCATACGGCCGAGGGGGTCGTCATCGACGATGACGGCCCCCATTGGGACGCCCGGAAAGGCCATGACCTGCACGGTACACGGCGGCAAACCGGTTCGTGGAAACGTTGCTGTTGCCAACGCGCAAACATCGCGCCTTCCCCGGTCACTGTTCCGGCTCCGCCTGCGCGCCGATGGCCACCGGCGTGCCGATCGGACAGACGCGGTTCACGATCGACAGCTTCCAGCTCTTCGAGAAGAACGCCGCCGCCTCGGCGCGGGTCACGTTCGTATCCGGACAGAACAGCCCATTGCCGCAGCCGCCCGTTCCACCGAGGCGCTTCAATTCGCTGATGTAGTCCGCGGCCCAGTGCGACGTGGAGGGATCGCTCGTGCAGACGATATCCGTAAAGTCCTGCGTACAGCGCGGGATGGGGGTGCTGCCATGGACGGCGCGCACGATCATCGCCGCCAGGTCGGCGCGCGAGACGGGGTGGCCGGGCCGGAACGTCTCGTCCCCATAGGCCATGACGATGCCGTCCAGCCAGGCCTGGGTGATCCACGCGGCAAAGGGCGTGGTGCTGCAGTTGACGTCCGGGAACGGGGAACTGGTGCACGGCGGCGGCGTATAGGCCGCACCGTATTTCGCCCGGAGCAGCCATACCGTGACCTGATCCCGAGGCATGGTCATGTCGGGACAGAAGGTGGTGGCGCCGCAGCCGCTGGTCAGGCCGGCGTGGAGAATCGACTCGACGTCGGCGTAATACCAGGCGGTCGTGGGCACGTCGGTGAAGCTGGAGCCCACGTGCAGCTTCAGCGTGACGTTCTCCGCGCTGCCTTCGCTGCGGGGCATCTCGAAGGAGAAGTCGGCGTGCGGCGGAGTGCGCGTGCCCTGGACTGTCGCGCCGAACACGGCGCAGACCATGCGGTCCACTCCGTCCATGCGCCAGCAATCCGTCACGCCCGCCGTCTGATCGAACCTCGGTACGTTGTTCTCGATCACCGGGACGACGGCCGGGTTGGTGGAATCCACGGGGAAAATGAACACGCTGCGCCGGTCCGGAGTGGCCGGCGTCGTCATCATCGGCTCCACGTTCACACGCTCGCCCGGCTCGAGAATCCCATTGAGGTTGCCGGTCGTGTTTCTCAGGAGCGGTCCATAGGGAGAGGTCGTCCACTCATAGGTGCTGGAGTGGGCATCGACGACCACCACGTCGCCGGCGGCGAGCGGCTGATTCGAGACCGTGATGGTGCGCGTGCTGGAGTGCGTCAGCCCTCCCTCGTCCGTGACGGTGAGCTTCACGTCGTAGCAGCCGGGTGCGAGACTCCAGTTCTCGACGGTGCGGCCGCTGGTGGTGGTGTTGACGCCGTTGCCGCTGATGAGCCACTCGTAGCTGACGATGCTGTTGTTCTCGTCGCGGGAGCCGAGGCCGGTGAACGAGCACGCGCCGTTGCGGACAGAGCAGCCGTGCCAGATCACCGCCACGGGCGGGTCGTTGGCGATGCTCACCTGCCGCTCGGCGGTCGTACTGTGGCCGCCGGTGGGATCGTGGATGGTCAGTTTCGCCCGGTGATTTCCGCTGGAATAGTACCGGTGCGTCACCGGCTGCGGGTCGCTGCCCGCGACGCTTCCCGTGGCATACGTGCCGTCGCCGAAATCCCAGATGAGCTGGTGCGTCGCATTGGACAATCCGGTGTCGTCGTAGGAGCCCTGCGGATTGAAGGTGAATTCTTTCGGATCGGAGGAGGATGGCGTGGCGGTGAAGGTGACGGTGGGCGGCTGATCGACGATCTGGACCCACTGGCCGCCGAACGTGTACGGCCCGTCGACGCGGAACCAGCCGTTCTGCGAGGGGAACCATACCCACCGCTCGATGGAGAGCTCGAGGAATCTCGCGCCGCTGGTAGCGTACGTATGGGCGAGCACCTCCGCCGGGTACGTCGAGGAGTGGGCGCCGAACTGGAAGCGCGATTGCGTGCCGTCTCCCCAGTTCATGAAGTAGCGCCACTCGTCGGTGGACGTCGGCTGGAGCAGGTTGCTGGAGGTGACCGTGGCCTGCACCACCAGGCACTGGTTGCAGCCGACGAAGTTGTTCCGGTACGACCACGTGACCTGCCGCGGCGGTCCGGTCATGGAGACGGTTTTCGTCACCACCGCCCGCGCGCCGGAGAGATAGTCGATCGACAGCGTCGCGTAATACGACGCGGGCGTCGACGGGGTCAGGTACGGATACTGGTGCGTGGCGCCCGGTACGTACCGGGTCTCCGGACTCGAAGCGTCGCCGAAATCCCAGGTGTACGAGCGGATGTCGGCGGTGTTGAAGGGAATGGCCGTGAACGTACAGAACGTGCCATTACAGCTCGTGTTGAAGTCCGCGCCGGTGTTCGAGGTCAGCCGGATCGTGGCGCCCGAGGTGTGTCCCTGTCCGTCGGAGATCGTGTAGGGGACGCTTCCGGAGCTCATGCCGCTGCCGGGCGTGAAGGTGATGGTCGTGCCCGCGTCGGTGATCGTGGCGGTGCCGCCGCTGACCAGTCCCAGCGCGGTGATGACCAGCGCGTCGCCGTCGACGTCCGTATCGTTGGCGAGCGCGGGAATCAGGACCGTCCCGTTCGGCCAGGGCACATAGTCGTCATTGGCGACGGGGCCGTAATTGTCTTCCTCGACCGTGAAGCAGGCGGAGGTGGAAATCTGCGCGGAAACGGCGGTCGCGCACAACAGCGACAGCGTCAGTGCGATGGCAATGTTCTTGTGCATGCTGTCTCCAGTGGGCCTTACCGTCTGCCACGCCGGCTGGCGCGGCCGCCGCCGGTCCCGTTGATCTTTTCCAGGTTGCGCCGGAAGCGCGCCGTATCCTCGGCCCGCCTCTGGGCTTCTTCCCTGAGCTTCTGGTGCTCGTGCCACGTCTCGCGATCTCCGCTTCCGCGCATGCCGCCGGAGCCCTCCTTCTCCGGAAGATGAGGCGGGTGGTCATGGCTGCCGCCGTGCGCGTGCGAACCGTGATGGTCGTCGGGCCGCTCGGGAGGGGCGGGTCCGATGGTGCCGTGGGGAGGGTCGGGGACGAAGAGCGGCGTCTCCACGAGCCCGTTCACGACGTCCTGCTGGAACTGCCGCTCGTTCTCGAGGGCCTTCTGTTCCCGCTCCCATAACTCGATGCGCTCTTCGAGCTGGCGTTCGGCTTCCTCCGGCGAGATGCACTGGTTCCCCCAGTCCACCCACCCCGGATCGGTCGCTTCGTTGGGGGTCTGGTCGACGCGTCCGTCGGGGTCGATGCGGCTCACCGGGTTGTTCCTGACGTAGGCATAGCGGTTCCACGTTTGCGGATCGTTCCAATCCGGCTCGCCCGGATCCATGGAGAGGAAGCGCCCCAGGGTCGGGACGTAATAGCGCGCGTGCATGGAATCGAGCGTGCCGTGCAGCTTCGTCCCGCTGTCGCGCTCGTGTCCCGTGAACTTGAAGCGGTTCTCGTCGGGCAGGGGATTGACCTCCTCGCCGAAGGGGAAGAACTCCTGGTTGTCGACCGGCGCGCCGGCGCCGTTCGACAGGCGGCGCACCGAGCCGAGATGGTCCACGTGCGCGTGCAGCACCTCCCCCGCGCTCGCCGCCGCGCCGAACGCCTGGGCGAGCAGCGCCGTCCCGCGGAAGATGTTGTCGCGCCAGCTCCACACCGCCGGTCCCGATGCCGGCGTGACGCGCGTGAAGTCGCGCAGCACCATGTTGCCGACGCCGCGGACCGACCACGTCTGCCGCAGCGCGGTGCCGCTCCCGTAGTCATAGACCGCCACCCGCTCGTCGGACGCGTCGTACAGGTAGATCTTTCCCTGGCCGGCGCCGCGATTGTGGGTGAGGAGATTGAACGGGTCGTAGTCGCGGACGGCATCCGATCCGTCGCGCGGATCGACCCAGCGCGTCAGGTTGCCGGCTTCGTCGTACTGCGTATTCGGAGCGGTCAGGCGGTTCGTCGATGCATTGAGAGGGACGGTCTGCTGCACTCCGCGGCCGATGAATTTCGTGAGGTTGCCGTTCGCGTCGTACTCGTAAGCCTCGTTTCCGCCCGACAGAGTGGCGTGCACGAGCCGGTTGACGCGGTCATAGGAGTACGTCTCCGCGCCGATGGAGGAGACGCTGCCGCGCGCGTCGTACGTATACGGTCCGGCATTCCACGCCGCATGGCCGACGAACTCCGTCCGGATGGAGGACGGGCGGGGCAGGTAGTCCGTGTCGGGCTCGAAGCGATCGACGGTCCCGTTCGTGTGCACGACCTTGCGCACCGTGCCGTTCGCCGCATAGGCGATCCTCGACGCGAAGGAGGATACGGACGCGAGCCGGCCCTGCTGGTATCCGTAGCTCACCGTGCGCGCCGGACCGATGGTGGTGGTGCAGCCGCTGCAGCCGCTCAGGCGCGGATAGACGATGGTGGCTACATTTCCCAGCACGTCGTGCGTGTAGCCGGTCGTCAGCGCGAGATCGGCCACGGTCAAGGTGCGGCTGGCCAGGCGCCCCGTGGTGGCGTTGTACGCGTAGTCGAGCGTGACCGGCGTCTGGATGCGTTGCCCGGCCGGCGCCGTCGCGGGCGGCACGCGGTTGTAGCGGATCGAGCGTTTGAGCTTGCCCGCCGACAGCGCCGGAATTCCTCCGCCGGTCTGCGGAAAGTAATTGAACGTCTTGAGGAGCTTGCAATTCGGCTGGTCGGACGGGCACGGGGGGCCGCCGATCTGCGTCACCCGGATGAGCCGTTCCGCCCCGTCATAGCGCATGCGGACGTCGAACGGCGTGGCCGGCTCGCTGGCCCCCGCCAGCGCCTTCTGCCCCGGATTGCCGCGCGCGTCATAGGCGGAATAGCGGATCGAGCGGCCGGCCAGCTCCGGATGCGTCTCCGACAGCAGCAGTCCGCGCATGTCGTAGGCGAACGTGCGCGTCTGTCCGGGTCCGTCGACGAAGGTGAGGTTGTCGAGGTTGTCGTATTCGTACCGCGTGCGCGCGTCGGCGCCGTTCGCGCCGGCCGGCTGGCTGACCTTGACGAGGTTGCCGAAACGGTCGTAGCCGCGCGTCGTGGCCGCGCTCGTGGACTGGCCGGCGATGCCGTGGACCGTCTCGAGCATCTCCCGGATGCCGAAGTACTGATACGTCGTCCTGCGCTCTCCCCCGGTGCCGTGATCCGCGTGCAGGACGGTCTTGGCGCGGCCGAACGCGTCGTAATCCTGATAGAGGACTTTGCCTTGCGCCGAGGCGGGGCCCATCGTCGACTGGGAGATCGTCCAGCCGTTCGCGTGGTATTCGGTCGTCCGCACGCTGTCGAGGAGTCCTCCGGTCTCGGAGGGGACCTGTTCTTTTTCCAATGCGAGACGGCCGAGGTGATCGAGTCCGTAGATCATGGTGCGGAGGACGCTCGCCGGCGAGCTGCCCGTCGTCACCTCGATGCGCGGCGGCTCGCTGCCACTGGCCGCGATATACGTGTACGTCGTCGGCACCTCGCCGCCCGGCGGATCGATCTTCCTGTAGCGCCCGAGATGATCGTAGGCATAGAGAGTCTCGGCGCCCGCGCTGTCTTTGCTGCTGACGACGAGACCCGAATACGGGTCGACCTGATTCTGCTCGACGAAGAACAGCGGCTCGCCGCCCCCGCAGTCGTAATAGCCCGAAGACAGCAGCCCGCCGTACTGATACTGGTTTTTGATCACGTAGTCCGCAACGCCCAGCGCGGTCGTCAGATCGCCGGACGTGGGCAGGGAGCCGTTCTTGTCGCCGCCGTGGAATGCCGAGGTGACGGTAGTCGTCGTGCCGCTGGACGAGCGGCTCTGCACCGTCATCAGGTCCGCCGCGTCGAGGAATGCCGGCGTATAGCACGCCGCTTTCGCCGTGGCCGCGTTCCACGTGCAGTCCACCGAGCGCCGCAGCGTGCGCTGGCGCTCCAGAAAGCCGGTCGTGGCATTGAAGAGAAACAGCGTCGACGACACCAGCGGGTTCGCTCCCCCGGCCTGCCCGTTTCTGGCCTGGCTGATCTTCTCCAGGTCATAGGTATCGAGGATCCACGGCATCGTCGCCAGCGTCGCGGAGCCGGGCAGCGACGTGTAGGTGCCGTTCTGGAACACGACGCCCGGGTTGTAGCCGATGAACTCGATGCGCTCGTCGCCACCGCTGAGCTGCGGATAGTTCCGTGCGAAGAAGTTTCCGCCGGACCGCATCGTTCGATAGTGGCCGAAGCCGTCATAGTGGTCGTTCACCACTTCGGTGAAGGAATTCTGGTCGTCGTGATAGACGGTCGACGTCGATTTGACCCGCCGGTTGAACTGGTCGCAGTCCGTGTTGTAGTCGCCGCGGCAATACCCGCCGTCGTTCTCCCACTGCGCGTACGTCGTGCGCACCGGGGCGCCGCAACTGAGGCCGTCGGGCGGCTCGAACGAGTAGTGATAGCGGGTGTGCAGCCGCCGGAAGGCCCGGTATCCCGTGCCGGGATCGAAGGGATTCGGCTCGGTCGGCCGCACGTCGAACTGCGAGAGGTTCGTACACTGGAACACGCGCGATTGCAGGTAGCGTCCGGCGCTGTCTTTCTCCTCTTTGGAGAGGTTCATTCCCCACTCGTATTTGTTGTAGCCATCGGGGGCGGGGAGCTGCCCCACGCAATCGCCGATGAAGACGGCGAAGTACGACACTTCCATGTTGCCGAGGGGATCGAGGACACCGCTGACAAGCTCGCGCTGCGGCCCTTGCGGATTCTCCACCGTGAACATGCGCCCGAAATATCGCCATGGCCGGGGACCATCGAGATCGCCGTTCGCCTTGAGGATGGCGCGCTCCCGCACCGCAATGGACGCGAACCCCTGGTGCATCACCTCGGGCGGCGCGGTGCAGTAACTCCGGGAGATGTTCCGGACCTCGTACTTGTAACGGAGCTTCCCCCGGGTCGGGAGGGTGATCTGTTCCAGCAGGCCGCCGTAGTGGCTGGCGTCCCAACTGTAATTGTGGTCGGGAGTCTGGAACGACCGTACGTCGCCCGGGTAATCGGCGGGGCTCGGGTCGATGATGTACGAGAATGCCCAGTCGCCCGGTGACGAGCCGTCCTCGTTCGCGGGCATGGTGATGCCGGTCAGCAGCGCGAGCGACATGCGGTTCTGCCCGTGCGAGACGCCGAACGGCACGGTCGGCTGCGGCAGGCCATTGAGCAGGTACGGGCGCAGAATGCCGAACGTGTTGTATCCGAACGTATAGACCGCCTCGTGCCCCGGCCCGGCGCTCGACAACTTCACCTGCGACACGCGCTGGTCGGTGTAGAGCACCTTGTGCGTGCGGACCGTCGTGAGCGTGCTTTGCAGATGGTCGGGATATGGCCCCGTCCCCACCGCCTCGGTATAGGTCCACGTCTCGGTCGATCCGCTCGTCGTGCGCGTCACGTACAGCACGTTTCCGAACGGGTCCGACTTCTGGTCCAGTCCCCATTCGTCGGCATTCGTCCCACACGCGCGGTGACACACCAGCCGCTCGCGGATGCCGTCCGGATGCTCGACCGTCACATAGTTCGATCCCGCCGATGCGGTGATCCGCCGATAGGTCATGTCGATCGTGAACGTCTTGCCGGTGGACGTCGAGCCTCCCGCCGGAGTGGGGAAGGTCCTGTGGTCCGCGCCGGTCTCGTCGACGTATCTCCGATCCTCGGACGTCAGCGGATGGTTCTTCAGGTACGAGCCGTCCGTCAGCCGCCACCCCAGTCCCGCGTTGAAATCACGGCTGGGAAACGCGTCCATGGGCGGGTTCCGGCTCCAATGCGTGGGAACGCCTCCGGCCGGCCAGCCGTCAGTGCCGGGATACTCGATCAGGTCCCAGAGATTTCCGTGGTACCGGAGCGTGAACGAATACGTCAGTGTTCCGTTGGTCTTGAACGCCGGACCGATCGGGATCACCACCTCCAGGTTGCCCGTCAGTCCGTTGACCGCGTCGATTCCGTTGACGTGATAGGCGCCGTCCGTCGTGAACCCCCGCGACGTCGCCGGCTGGATGCTGGCGACCGCGGGAAACGCCACCGCGACTGCGATCAGAAACGCTATGTGCCGCATTCGACCCTCCGATCGATTCGAATTGCGGCGAGCGTAGAAACCGCGCCCGCTGAGCGTCCATCGGTTTGGTACCGTGCTCACCGGAACGGGGATGGATCCGGCAAAGATGGGGATGGGGCGCTCACCCTGGCCCTCTCCCCGGCGTAGAGAAAGGGAACCAGTCGGCGAGACGTACTAAACTGCACCGCACTGGAGGTTGTCCATGAATCGTCCACTCTCTCTCATCGTTGCCCTCGTGCTCACCGTCTCGGCATTCGCCGCCGACAACGACAAAGCCGCCCTGGTCGCGCAACTGCAGCGCACCGAGGCGCGTTTCCTGAAGTCCATCGACGGCCTCTCCGAGGCGCAGTGGAACTTCAAGCCGGCGCCGGACCGCTGGTCGATCGCGGAGTGCGCGGAGCACGTCACCGCGGCCGAGCCGCTCATCCGCGGCATGATCGCCGAGGCCATCAAGAACAAGCTCACCGCGGAGATGCTCCCCGCCGCGAAGAAGGACGAGCAGCTCCTGACGGGCCTCGTCGACCGCTCGAAGAAGTTCAAGGCGCCCGAGCCGCTCATCCCGACGAACCGCTTCGGCAATCCGCAGGCGGCCGTGGAAAAATTCAAGAGCGAGCGCGCCGAGACGATCAAGCTCGCCTCGACCCCCGACCTCGATCTCCGCGCCCAGGGCGGCCCGCACCCGTTCCTCGGCCCACTCGACGCCTACGGCTGGTTCCTCTTCCAGTCCGGCCACAGCGAGCGGCACACTCTTCAGATCGAAGAGGTCAAGGCTGATCCCAACTTCCCGAAGCAGTAGATGTGGAGCGGGCTTCAGCCCGCCGATCCTGCTCGCGCTCCTGCTCTTCGCCTGCGGCCCCGGCGCCGAGGTGAAGAGCGGGCGCGAGCTGTACCTCGCCTACGGCTGCGCGGCCTGCCACGGCGTGAACGCCGACGGCCGCGGCCCCGCCGCCGGGCTGGCGCACGTGAAGCCGCGCGACCTGACGAACCTCGCCGCGTACCGCGGCGGCAGCAGCGTCGTGGCCATCTCCTCGACCATCGCCTTCGGCGTCGCCGAGGGCCGCACCGGCATGCCCGGCTATCCCGACATCCCGAAGCGCGAGCGCGAGGCCATCGCCGAGTACATTCTCTCTCTGGCAAAGAATCCCGCACGCGTCGAGGTGCACGAGGCCTGGGTGCGCACGCCCAATCCCGCGGTGGACGTGGCGGCGGGCTACCTGACCCTCGTCAACATGTCCGGCGAGCCGCTTTCCGTCGTCGCGGTCTCGTCGCCGCTGGCGAATCTCGTGGAGATGCACGAGACGAAAACCATCGACGGCATGGCCTCGATGCAGAAGGTGCACGCGCTGCGCATCCCCGCGAACGGCACGGCCAAGCTCGAGCCGGGCGGCACGCATCTCATGCTCATCGGCTTGACGAAGCCTTTGCCGCGGCAAACCGAATTCACCCTGCGCCTCGACGACGGCAGCACCATCACGGCCCCGGCCGTGCTCCGCCATGAAGACTAAGCAGACCGCACTGACTACGCCACCGGAAGCGGACCGCCGGCGTCCTCGCCGGCTGTCCATGCGGGCGTCTCGCCCGCACCGTGGCGGCGGGACGCCGCCACTGACAGCCGGCGGGACGCCGGCGGTCCGCTTCCGGTGGCGCGGGCTCGTTCTCCTGCTCCTCCTCGTGGCCTGCGGTCAACCGCGGCCCCATGAAAAGCTGATGGATGTCGGCCCATGGCAGCTCGTGGACCACGAGGGCCGCACCTTCCGCTCCGAGTCGCTGCGCGGCCAGCCGGCGCTGCTCTTCTTCGGCTACACCCACTGCCCCGACGCCTGCCCGACCATGATGTCCAAGGTCGCCCGCGCGTACCGCGAGGCGGGCCCCGACGCGCACCGCATCCCGACGCTCTTCGTCAGCGTCGACCCGCGCGACCGGCCTCCCGTGCTGAAGGAGTACCTCGGCTACTTCGCGGCCGTGCCGGCCAGAGGGCTCACCGGCTCGAAGGCGCAGGTCGACGCCGTGGTGAAGCAGTTCGGCGCGCGCTACGAGATCCGCGACACCGGCTCCGCCGCCGGGCCGCTCGTCGATCACACGCTGCGCCTCTATCTCCTCGACCGCGACGGCGACGTGGCGCAGCTCTTCGATCCGGATGCGGATCCCCAGGCCATCGCCAAGGCCATGAAGGCGCTATGACAGCGCTGCATCAATACTCATCCGCTCCAATGTCGTATTGTGTCCCTCTCGTCTGGCCCCAGTAATCGGTCGTCACCGCGGAGAGCGTGGTGCCGGTGTTGATGCAGGGGGATGTCGACTGCAGCTGGTAATCGGTTTTCGTCCCGGTGCCCGCGTTGACGAGCAGCGGGTTGGCGAGGATGTCGCCGGGGCCGCTCTTGTGCGTGTTCGCGGTGCCGTTGTACCAGGTGTTGTACCCCCAGGTGATCGCGGCGGAAGGGGCGTAGGCGTAACTCGTCCCCGACGCATAGACGATGTTGTTCTGGATCGTGGTCGTGTCGTGGACGGTCGTCCCCTCGATGTAGACCGGCGCGTGAGTGCTGCTGCCGTAAAACGTGTTGTTCGCCACGAGCGTGTCGTGCAGGCCGCCGCCGTAGTACGAGTCGCGATACAGCACGCCGTGACCCCCGTTCACCACGATGTTGTTTGTGATCTTGATGTGATTGAGCGGGTTCTGCGTCGACGCGCCGTTGATGGTGTAGAACTCGTTCGCGAGAGAGATGCCGTGCGCACCGTGATTGTTGCGGTAGTAGTCGAGGTAATTCGACACGCGCCCGGACATGCAGAAGTTGCGATTCACCAGCACGTTCGTGGCGTTGTCCAGATAGATGTTCGTGCCGTAATTGTCATAGACCGTGTTGTTCACGATCCTGCAGCCGTTCGTCAGGACGCAGTCGATGCCTTCGCCGTAATTCTCGAACACGTAGTTGTCGACGATGTCCACTTCTTCGGCGCGTAGCGTGCCGATCCCCTGGGTCCAGCCGCTGGTGGCTGTCTTCGCGGAGTTGTTCAGCACGTTGCGATAGACGTCGTTGCCCTCGACCAGGACGTGATGGGCCGTGCCAAACGCGCTCGCGCTCGCGGTCGCCACCACGATGCCGAACTTCTGATTGTCGTGCACCTTGTTCCAGCGCACTTTGATGTTGTTGGAGTCGTAGACCTTGATGCCGGCCTCGATCCCGTTCTTCACCTCGAAGGAGTCGAACCGGACCCACGACGACTGGCCGAGGCCGACCACCGCGCTGACGCCGGTGAACCCCGTGCCGTCGATGACGACCGTCTCGCCGTTGTAAGGCTGGATGTAGATCGGCGAAGTCTGGCTGCCGTGCACTCCCCAGACCGTCACGAGCTGGTTGTACGTGCCGCCGCGGACGTAGAGCATGTCGCCGGGGTAATCGAGCTTCGAGACACCTTTGTTGATCGTGGCGAACGGCGCCGCCAGCGTGCCGGGATTCGTGTCGCTGCCGTTGGTCGCGACATACCACGACGCCGCCTCGGCCGGCGCGGAGATGAGCATGAATACAGAGAGAGCGAGTGCTGTCGTCATGAAGCGCATGGGGATCCTCGGTTGTTGTTGGTGCGCGCCGGTGCGGTGCACCGGGTCGCGTGTCAGGCCTCTCGATCAATGCTTACGGCACCACAAATAACTGCACGCAGCGCGCCTGATTCAGAGTGTCGCATGGCGCCACTCGTACTATCCTGCGCCCCATGATCGAGCGCAGCACTACCGGCGACGTCGTCACTCTCCGCCTCGCACACGGCAAGGTCAGCCCCCTCGACCTGGAGCTGGCCGAGGCGCTCGCGCTGCAGTTCAACGAGCTGGCGACCTCGGACGCGCGGGCGGTCGTGCTCACCGGCACCGGCTCCAGTTTCAGCGCGGGTGTCGACCTCTTTCGCGTCGTCGACGGTGGCCGCGACTACGTGGCGCGCTTCTTCCCCGCGCTCGCGCGCCTCATGCTCGACCTCTTCGGCTTCCCCAAGCCGCTGATCGTGGCCGTGAACGGCCACGCCATCGCCGGCGGCTGCATCTTCACCCTCTGCGGCGACTACCGGCTCATGGCCGCCGGCACGGCGCGCATCGGCATGCCCGAGCTGCTCGTCGGCGTGCCGTTCCCCGCGTCGGTGCTGGAGGTGATCCGCTTCGCCGTCCCGCCGCAGCACCTGCAGTCGCTGATCTACACCGGCCGCACCGTCGAGCCGCAGGAGGCCCTGCGCCTCGGCATCATCGACGAGGTGACGGACAACTTCGCCGCGCGCGCCGAGGAGGTGGCCGCGCATTTTGCCGCGCTGCCCACCGAGGCCTTCGGCCTCGCCAAGCGCCAGCTCCGCGGCCGGGCCATCAACCGCGCCAAGCACTACGCGCACGAGCTCGACGCCGACGCGCTGGAGTCGTGGAGCAGCGACGCCACGCACGCGCGCATCCGCGAGTATCTGTCGCGGACCGTGAAGAAGAAGTAATCGATGTGGCCGTGGGGCAAGCGCGACGTGTGGCCGTTCGTGCGCGAGCTCGACGCGATGCACGACATCGGCTCGCTTCCGCGCGCGGCGTCCTTTCTGCTCGACGACTCGGAGGAGATCCGGACGGCCGCCGCGAACGCGATCGTCCGCCTGCTGCGCGGCATCCCGCCCGCGCGCCTGACGGCCCTCGACGAGGACGTCCGCGTGCAATGGCGCCACCAGTACGTCGATACGCCGAAACTCGCCGCGGACTACGCCACCGAGGTTCTCGGCGTCTTTTCGTTCCATCCGAGCGGATACGTACGGGAGGCGGCAGTGCGGCGGCTGGCGGAGTCGCGCGACGGCGCGGAGCTCCCCTACCTCCTGCTGCGCCTGACCGACTGGGTGCCGCAGGTGCGGGAAGCCGCGTTGCGCGCCGTGCAGGCGCGCGTGAGCGACGATTCCGTGGAAGCGTTCGCGCGCAACTTCGCGCTGGTGCAACGGGCGCGATTCGTCGTCGAGCCGTTCGCGACGCCGCGCGGCCAGGCAGCCTTGCTCGCGCAGCTCCGCGCGCGCGCCGATCGCGGCATCGCGCGCCTGCTCCTCGGGCAGAATCCAGCCGCGATCGACGCCTGCGTGTCCTCGCGCGATCCCGTCATCCGCTCGTGGGCCGCGCCGCTTGCGCCGCTCCGGCTCGTGCACGATCCCGCGCCGGGCGTGCGCTACGCGGCGCTGCGCGCTCTGCCTCTCCATGAAGCGCGCCCATTCCTCGAGCGAGCCGTGCTCGACACGAGCGGCTCGCTGCGCGAGCTCGCGCGCCTCCTCGTTCCGGCCGATTACCCTGCCATCTACCGCGACGCGCTGCACGCGGCGGCGACACCGCGAAAAATCGCCGTCGCCATCGCCGGCCTCTCCGAGACCGGCACCTCCGCCGATGCGGAGCACATCGCGCCGTATCTCGCGCACCACGCGAGCAGCGTCCGCCGCGCCGCCGTGAAAGGCGGAATGCGCCTCGCAGGCGATGCGTACGCGGAACGCGTTTCGTCGTTGCTCGACGATCCGTCGCCCGCCGTCTCCGCCGCCGCCCGCAATTCCCTGCGCCGCCACGCGCCCGATCTCGGCAGCGCGCACCTCCGCGCTCTCTTCGCAAACGCCTCGACATTGCACGCGCGCCAGAACACGCTGCACCTCCTGGCCGGCCTCCGGAAGTGGCAGAGCATCACCCCGCTGCTCGAAGCCGTCCTGCACGACGACGTCGCGGAGCTGGCGAAACAGTACGTGCAGCGCTGGAACGCGGCCTACAACCGCAGCCAGGTTGCACCATCGCGGAACGAGCTCGCCTCACTCACCGCCGCCTTCGCCGCGGCGGAAGCGTCCCTCGACGAAGCGACGTCCCGGGACATCCGCTTCGCGCTGCGCTCGTTCGGATTGTGAGAGTCCTCGCGATGCACGTGGAAACGTAGGACGGGCTTCAGCCCGTCGGGCGCTCGCCATGCGCCCCCGCCCCGCCCGGGGGGGCGGGCTGAAGCCGCGCCCTACGTTTGGCGCCGGTGTCGTGGCGGAACCGGTCCGAACCGTGCATTCTGCGTAGGCATGCAGTGGGTCGGACCGGAGGAGCTGCCGCACCTGCAGCGGATCCAGAAGGCGCTGCCGCCGCGCGGCGCGGTGCTGCTGCAGTTGCGCGACGGACGCGTGATCGAGGGAAAGGTCCGTACGATCAGCAGCGGCAGCAACGTGCACGAGGTCCGGCCGCCCAACGCGTTCTACGGCCGGGTCGAGCTCGAGACCGACGACGGCCCGCAGACCGTCGAGTTCGGCGAGATCGAGCACGTCAGCATCCCGCCGCCGAAGCTGCTCCTCAGGGCGCGCGGCTGAGCGTGGCCACGCGGAAGACGCCGCCGAAGACGGACGGCTCTTCGCGCACCACGTCCAGACCGCTGCCGGCCAGCACATCCGCGAGTGAGCGGGTGATGTCAGTGGCCACGGCGTTCGTCAGCACATTGAAGGCACGGCGCCCGAGGGAAGGACGCCCCGAGGCGAACTTGTCGAAGACGGTGGCCCGGCCGCCGCGGCGGAGCACGCGCGCGGCCTCGCGCGCCGTGGAGTGCGGATCGGGGACGACGGCCAGGATCAGGTGCAGGAGGACGCAGTCGAACGATTCGTCCGCGAAGTCGAGCCGCGCGGCGTCCATCACGCGCGCGTCGACCTGCATGCCGAGGGACGCGGCGCGGGCGCGCGTCTTCTCCACCATCGCCGGCGTGAGGTCGACCGCGGTGACGAGGCAGTCGCGGGGAAGGAGCTCGAGATCGAGGCCGGTGCCGCAGCCGTCGACGAGCACGCGCTCCCCCGGCTGCACGTTCAGCAGCGCGATGGCGCGGCGGCGTCCGCGCCCGAGGCGGCGCACGATGAGGTCGTAGAACGGCGCGTACAGCGTGTAGCGCGCCCGGTTCCAGCGATTCGTGTTGATCCGCACGCCGGGACGATATAGAAGGGCGGCATGTCCTTCCAAGCACTGCTCGCGCGTGAAAACGGCGTCGCCTTCGAAACGCTCACCGACGACGATCTGCCGCAGGGCGGCGTCCTCGTCGACATCGCCTACTCGTCGCTCAACTACAAGGACGGCCTGGCCGTCACGGGACGCGGGAAGATCGTCCGCAAGTTCCCGATGGTCCTCGGCATCGACCTGGCCGGAACCGTGACGGCCTCCGACAGCGACGAGCTCCGGCCCGGCGACCGCGTGCTCGCCACCGGCCAGGGGCTGGGCGAGCTGATGTGGGGAGGCTACTCGCCGCGGCAGCGCGTGCCGGCCGACGCGCTCGTGCCCGTCCCCGAGGGGATGTCGCTCGAGCAGGCCATGCACCTCGGCACCGCGGGACTCACGGCCATGCTCTGCGTGCTGGCGCTGGAACAGAACGACGTGCTGCCGGGCGAGCGGGAAGTCGTGGTCACGGGCGCCGCGGGCGGCGTCGGATCGCTCGCGGTCATGCTCCTCGCGAAGCGCGGCTACCGCGTGGCCGCGCTGACCGGGCGCCCGGAGCTCGATGACTATCTGCGCGGCCTCGGCGCGACGTCGATCCTCCCGCGCGAGGAGCTGACGAAGAAGGGGGGCCCGATGCAGTCGGAGCGCTGGGCGGGCGGCATCGACACGGTCGGCGGCGAGATCCTCTCGAACCTGTACGCGCAGACGGCTTACGACGGCGCCATCGCCTGCTGTGGCATGGCCGCCAGTCACGAGCTGCACGTGACGGTCTGGCCGTTGATTCTCCGGAACGTCTCGCTCCTCGGCGTGAGCTCGCTGCGCACGTCGAAGGCCAAGCGCATCGCCGCCTGGGCGCGCCTCGCCAGCGACCTCGACGCGGCGGAGCTGGCCGAGCTGTCGCGCACGGAGCCGCTCTCCAACATCGTCGAGCTGGCCGAGGAGATCATGAAGGGACGCATCCGCGGACGCGTGGCCATCGACGTCAACCGCTAGCTGGAACGGCTCCTGAATTTCTCCATGGTGGAGGTGACCCATGGACCGATGCCCGAATTGCGGCTGGACGGACCGGCCGCGCGACGACCGCGACCGCGGCGAGCGTGACTTCGGATGGCGGGGCACGGAGCTCGAGCGCGGCTTCGCCGGCGGCTACGACTACGACCGAGGCCGCGAGCGCAACCCGAATCGCTACCGCGACGACGACCGCTACCGCTACGCGAGCGGAGACCCGTACTTCGATCGCGGCTACGAGCGCGACCGCGACGACAATGACCGCTTCCGCGACCGCGGCGGCTGGGACGACCATCCCTGGAACCGCTACCGGCGGTGATCCGAGTGGAGCGGCGGGCTTCAGCCCACCGTTTCACTACCCCTGCGGCGGCTCGTAGACCTTCACGCCGCGGATGCCCGTCTGCGGCGGCTCGGCACCCGGTTCGATGCACGAGCCGAAACCGTGAAACAGCACCTCGTCGAGATACTCGGGGTCGATCCAGGTGTCACAGAGGGGGCACCATTCGAGATCTTCGGGGCGCGAGGGCATCGCACGGCACTCTATGCCTCTCCGCGCGGGGGAACAGTCTACTTTTGAACCCTCTCCCCGCATGCGGGAGAGGGTTCAGGGGGCGTTACCGCGTCCGCGATTCGATCGCCGCACCGATGGCCGTGGCCTTGGCCGTCTTGACCTTGGTTGGCATCATCTTGTGTGCGACGCTCTGCAGCTTCTTCACCGGGCGGAGCAGCGGGTTGTCCCACATGGCCTCCACCGAGTCCTTGCGGGCCTGCATCATGTCCCCGAGCTCGCGCAGCTGGTCGTCGCTGAACAGCGAGCGCGCCTCGGCGAACATCTCCCCTTCCTCTTCCTTGATGTGGTGCTCGACGAGCTCCTTGAGCACCGACGCCTTGGCCGTGAACTCCTTCGACTTCGGGTTGGCGGCCTTCAGCGCCGGCAGGACCATGTCGACGATGTGGTGCTCTTCGGCGGCCTCATAGAACAGGTCCTCGGCGTCCGTGCCGCGCGAGGCGGCCTTGAATGCCGGATAAAAGACTTCTTCCTCGATCTGGGCGTGCATCTTCAGCTCGCGCTCGATCTGCGCGACGAGCGCCTCGCGCTGTTTGGTGGCGCGCTCGGTGGTCTCCGACAACTCGCGGAGCAGGCGCTTCACCGTCGCGTGATCTGATTTGAGCATCGTGATGGCGTTGGGCATTTTGCATTTCCTCCGAGCTGAAGAAATGCGTTTTGCGTGCCCGGCAACAACGGCAGAAAATACGCACAAATGACTGATGCATCGATTCTTCATGACCGGGTCCGCGAGACGCTCGACGCCGCTGGCATCACCTACGAGACCCTCCCCTGTGCGCCCGAGCTCGCCGATACGGCTGAGTTCTGCGCGCATTACGGGATCGCCGCGGAAGAGGCCTGCAACGCGATCGTGGTCGTCGTGAAAACCACGCCCCGCCGCTACCTCGCCTGTCTCGTCCGTGCGGACACGAAGCTCGACGTGAACCGGAAAGTGGCCGCCATCGCCGGCACGAAGAAACTGTCGTTCGCCTCGTCCGAGGAAACGGCAGAGCTGACCGGCATGCTCATCGGCGGCGTGACCATCGCCGGCCTGCCGCCGGACATCCCCATCTACGTGGACGAGCGGGTGATGGAACAGCCGCGCATCATCATCGGCGGCGGCAACCGCAGCAGCAAAGCGCGCATCGCGCCGTCGGAGCTGCTCAAGCTGCCGAACGCGGGGGTGGCGGATATCGCCATCCCCCGCTGAGCGGTGTTTGCCTAGAAGGACACGCTCGAATCATTCGAGCAGGTCGTCGTCCCCGCATTGCAGACGCGGTACGTGAACGTCCCGCCCGCATTCTTCGCCAGCGAGGTGTCCGTGTGCGTGCCGTCGTTCGCGGTGGTGGTGATCCGCGTCCCGTTGCGGAACACGTCGACGTTCGCTGCCGTGGAGCCGCTCCATGTTAGGTCCACCCGCGGGCGGTTGCTGGAGCGGTAGCCGCGCGTCGACAGCGTGATCACGTCCGTCGGCGGAGGCGTGCCGCCGCAGATGGCCGGCTTGGCGAAGCTCTCCTGCACGCTGATCGTGCAGCTGATGAAGCAGGAGTCGGTGCCGGCCGCCCCCTGCCCGATGCCGAACTGCGAGAACGCATCCCACACGACGCAATCCTCGGCCTGGGTCGGCATGGACGCCAGGATGCCGTCGCGCATCTCTTCGTACTCGGGGTTCGACGGCGTGTAGTTCATGCCGTCGATGACATAGCTCCAGAGCGAGTCCATGGTCCGCCCCGACGCGAGCCAGAGCGAGCGCAGCTTCCACATCGCGGCGGCGTAGATCTCGCCGTCGGCGTGCACGCTCGTTCCGGCCGCATCGCCGTACGACAGCGGATAGCCCTCGTAGCGGTAGCGGCGGATGCCGGTGGTGTTGTTCTTCACGTACTCGCCGACGCGGTCCTCGCCGTTCATGTAGCAGGCCACCGTGTCCGACATTCCCTCGCCGATCGCGCCGGCCAGGCCGCCGCCCATCGAGCCGATCATGCGCCACGTCAGGCCGTGGCCGTACTCGTGAAAGACGACGTCGGAGTCGACGTCGCCGTCGCGGCTCGGCGTGGCGGTGTTCCAGAGGTACATCTGCATGCGCGGACGGCTGCCGTCGCCGGGCGTGGAGAAGTTGGCGTTGTTCGTTCCGCCGCCGTCCTGCGCCTCGGCGTTGACGGGATCGTTCCCCGCGCCGCCGCGGCCGAAGTTGTTCGTCTGGAAGTTGCCCGCGGCCTCGTTGAAGCCGTGCCGGTGCAGTTTGTCGTGGATGACGTTGTTCAGGTAGAAGAGGTTCGCGACGGCGAGCATCTGGTTCGTGGAGGTCGTCGGCGCGGCGAGCGGATCGTGCGTGTAGACGAAGTCCTGCGTCGCCGACACGGGACGGCCGCCGGCGTCGGCACCGTTGTTGTTGTCGCGGTCGAGATAGGCGTCGACGTTGTTGCCGATGGTGGTGTTGCTGGCCACCCAGCCGGACGGCGACTCGGTGGTGCCGGTGCTCCCCGGACCACTCACCAGCGCCTGCGGCGCGGCGCCGGGATGCACCTGATAGACGAAGTAGGAGTCGCTGTTGGTGCGGTGCTCCTGGTGCACGACCGCGCCGTCGCTGCCGACGATGGTGTGCCAGAGGTCGTTGCTGCGCAGCTCCCAGGTCTCGACGAGGAAGCCTTCCTCGAGCGTGCCGTCACTCATCGGCACGATGACCGGCGTGACGACCGGCTGGCGATAGAGGGCGGGCACGCTCGCGCCGAAGCGGAACGCGAACGCCGCGGCGCGCGCCTCCTCCGCGCTCAGCGACGTCTTCTTCACCGCGCCCGGCGCGACGGAGGCGTCGATGACGCTGGTGAGGCGCCCCTGCCCGTCGACGGACGCCTTGACGTACGCGCCGTAGACCGCGCGTCCGCCGATGGACTGCTGCATGAGGAGATGTTTGACGCCGCGGGCGCCCTGATTCTCGCGCTCGACCGCGAGAGTGCGGTCGGCGTGCTTCAGGTAGCCGCGGACGACGTCGGCGGCGGCGGCGTTGGAGGGCGTCGTGAGTCCGTTGTCGGAACGGCTGATCTGCGGGGCCTGACCGCGGAACGCCGGCGGTGCGGCGAAGGCGGAAGCGGCGACGAGGACCGCGAGGAACGAGAGGGCAAACTTGCGCATGAAGTCTCCTTTGTGCCTCGCTCCCAGAGCAACGCCTCCGCCACGTACCACCGTCCTTTGTTCTCAAAGACTTGACTCCGGCCCTGGATCACCCGGCGACCCTTTGCAGGCATTTCGCCGGGTCAGCATCGCAGCCACACACCAACGTTTGACCCGCGGGAATGCGCCCCGTGACCCTACAGTTAGAGGCGCTTGACACGCGGCGAGCGGCTTCGCTACTCTCCGCCTCCCCTCATCCGGCGCATTCGTCTAGGGGTCCAGGACGCCGCCCTCTCACGGCGGTAACACGGGTTCGAATCCCGTATGCGCTACCAGGATCTTCGCGCAGGGTAGGAGCCCACGTTGCCCTGCCTGGATCAGCCCCTCTAAGAACGGCACGCCCGTACGCCTCGAACGCAGACAGGATTGCAAGGAGCGCGAATCGCATGGCGAACGAAGAGGTCTTTCTCTCATACCGCCGCGAGGACACGGAGTTGATCCAGTCTAGGCGCTGCCTGGTCCAATCCGCGGGCTTCCCCCATTTGGCACCGACGACGAGCGCCCCAGTGTGCCCGTTCCGCAGTTCGGCTATTTCATCGCCTGTTCTCCGCGAATGACCACGCGGAGAGCGAGCTGCAGATCGCTGTCGAACCGGCTTAGTCCGGCGCACGCCCCACGTCGTGGCTGCTGACCGATGCGCCCATCCGCGGAGTCGACTCGATGCCCGGCTGCGTGATTCGCCTCGCTGACATTTGCGACCACATTGCACCCGCGACGGGTGACGCCTGGTCAGAAGCTGCGTACAGGTCGGTCGCCTCAAATAAGGCATGTAAGAGTGGCCAGCGGGGAGGCTCGGCGGCGGTCATTGGCGGTCAAATATCAACAGTCACACCGAGGTGCGTGACGTGGCCCGGTTCACGAGAACCGCAAGTGAGTCAGCTTTCGCTGGCAACCCGCCTTAAATTCACTGCGCGGCTTCTGTGAGTCCCGTGAGATGCAGGATGGCGCGGTAGAGCTCTTGATCGAGAGTACCGAGGCGGGTGAGGTTCACATGCTCGGTCGCGTTTGTTCCCGTTCCGGCGAGCTGATAGATCCCGCGCAGCCGCGAGCGTTCTACGCCCTGGACCAGCGCCTGGAGGATCTCGTCGCGCGCCGTGCGGGACGTTCGGTCGTCGGACGCGATCACAGCGAGCATCCTCGCGGCGCCGCGCACGACGCCGGGGTTCTCTGAGTCGAGCGTCCGCACGAGAGCCTGTATCATGTCGCTGCGGAGCGGAAGGCGCGCGATCACGTCGACGGCAGCATCCTGGATGTCGCGATCGTCGCCGAGGGCGAATAGAAACGCGTCGACGGTCTCCCGACTGACCCGCGGAAGGTGCCCGAGGAGTACGATTGCCGCGCGGCGTCCGTTGGCGTGCAGCCGGTGACGCGCGGCGCGCACGAGGAGCGGTTCGAGCCGGCGCCTGTCGGCATGTCTGCCGTACGTCGCTTGTCGCAGGCGGACCGCGCGCGCCGTCACCGTCATGAGCGCACTCGTCACATCGAACCAAGGCAGCGGCTGCGGATCGCGCGCAAGGCGGACAGTGAGCCATTCGACGAGCGGCTGAAAGGCAGACTCGTGCGCCAGGATCTCCGCCGCCGCGGCCTGAGCCTCCGGCTCGGTGCCGTCGAGCATGCGGAACTTCATCCTCCCTAACGGTCGCAGCGCCGCGAGCAGCTTCTCATCTCCCTCCGTCCGCAGCACCACCTCCAGCGTCGTCGTATGCCGTTCCAGGCACTCCTCGGCGATGGCTCCTGAGCTCGCCACCTCGATGCTCACCGCCGCCACAGCGCGCTCCGGCTCCGCCAGCACCGTCACGCCGCGGAACTTCTCCGGCCTAAGACGTCGCAGCGCCGCCACCACTTGCGGTTGCATCGCCTCGGGGACGCGCCCTTTGAGATAGACCATCTGCGCGAGCGCCTCCAGCAGCACGAGTTGCACCGGCACGTCTTCCACAATCAGCCATTCCAGAAACCGCGGCCACGTGCCGGGAGTGAGGCGGAGAACCATCCTCAGGTTCTGGCGCGCCTCCGCGTCCTGCGGGTCGTTGCGCAGCCGCCCAATCCATGACTGCAGTGCCTCCGGACTGTCGTGGACATAGTCCACGGTGATGCCGTCGCAGACCCGCGCCACCCGCACATCGACGGAAGGATCGGACGCCACGCGCGCCAGCGCGTCGCAGACGCCGACGCCGAGCTCCGAGACATTCAGGCAGGGCCCCTCCTTCTCCACGCTCCAGATCGATGAGCGCAGCACCAGTTCCACGCGGCAGCGGGAGCGCTCCGGTCCGCGCTCGAGCAACGCGAGCAGATGCGGCAGCGTCTCATGATTGATCCGGCGGCCGTTCTCGGCGATGAGAAGTCCCGCGTGATCCGCAAGGAACGGATCGGACGTGCTCAGCCAGCGGCCAACGTGCCGCCGTCCTTCGACCGTCGGCGCCTGCAGGAGCGGCAGCAGCAGGCGGAGCGATTCCGTCTTCGCTGCCGCCGACAACGCCTCGACCGCGCGAGCCGCTTCGGCCGTCAGTGCGATACCGTCCTCCGCCTCCAGCGCTAGCAGCCGGCGTACGGTCTCACAGTTCGCCGGATCAGCGGCCAGCGAGAGCCAGAGGTCGCGCGCGATCCGGGCCGGCTCCAGCTGCGCCAGCGTCTCCTGCACCGCCGCCACGAACAGTACCGGCGTCCACGTCTGGGCATGCTCTGTCAGCGCGCTGCACAGCGATGCCGGCGGGCGGCGCAGCAGCAGACTCGCGCGACGGTCGTGCGCGCGCACCCGCGTCTCCTCCGAGGGTAGGCCCGCCGTCGCTTGGAACCATAGCGTGCGGACGCCGTCGTGTGCCGGCATGTACGCTCCTAGCAGCCGCAGCGTCTCCGCTTTGCGATCGGGGTCCTCGATCGCCGCGGCGCTCCGGACCGCGTCCGCCCATTGCACGTGCACAACGGTCCCCTCGCGCCAACGTGCGAGCCGTGCCAGCGAGCGGGCGCGCTGCTCCGCGTCGCGGACCTTCCGCGCGGCCGCATCGGCTTCCGCGACGACGCGCTCCCGCTCCGCCTCCCCCGCCAGCGGGAGCAGGACCTCGAAGAGGCGGCTGCGCCGGAACGCGTCCCGGACCTTGCCGACCGCGCGGACGCACTCCGAGAACAGCTTCTGCCGGTACTGGCGGGGAAGCAGCGGCAAGAGGTCGGCCATCGCGCGCACACGCAGATAGTGGTTGCGCATGAAATCGAGGTCGTGGAGCAGGCGCGCGCTGGGATCGGCGGAGGCCACGAGCGAGGGAAAGACCCGCGCCGGATCGCGGACCATGCCGAGCCTGATGGCGAATGCGTTGAGCGCCACCCAAAGCTCTGGATCGTTCGCGGCCCGCGCGCTGAATTGCTCGATGGCGAGCTGCTCGGCGACGTAGAGCAGGTCGGGATGCACGAGCTCCAGATGAAGCGCCTCCAGTGCCTCAAGCGCCTCGATCGGGATGTCCAGCGGATCGTCGACGAGCTTCGGGCCGATCGGCTCGACGGGCCAGCGGAACAGGAGGCGTCCGGCGCGCAGCGATGGCGAGCCGGCGACGTTTGCCAGCAGCGGGACCAATTCATCCACCGGCGGCACGTCCACCAGAAGGCGTTTGGCGTAAGCGGCGCGATCGTCTCCGGCCGAGAACATGCGGCACCAGCGATCAGCTTGGAGCACCGGACGATATATGTACGGGGCCGCTGGTATGAGCACGGAGAAATTAATGGGCGCCGTGGTGGATCTGGCCAATTCCAGGAGCACTGGATCGATGAGGTCGATCCAGTGCCACGGCTCCGGCTCCTGTAGCGCGGCGAGGTCCGCCAGCACGACGTTCGCGGAGCGGTAGACCGGGTCGCGCAGGAACACGGTCAATCTGCGCAGGTTCTGAATCGCGGCCTCCGCGGCCGCACGCGTTAAGTCGTGGGCCAGAGCATCGCGCAGTTCAGGTACGACGTCTTCCCCGAAGGCCACCAGCGCGGCGATGGCATCGGCTTTCGCGCGCAACGTCGATCCGTGGCGCCATGCATCGCGAAGCGGCTGGATCCACTCCTCTGCCTGGGAGGCGCGGAGGCATAGCAGCATCACCCGATCCAGCGGCGAGCTACGGTACATCGCCTCCGGCAGGAAAACGGTGTCCTCCTTAGCCAGATCCAGCCGTCCTTCCATTTTTTCGTCTAGGTATCTGGCGATGCGGTAGATCACGTCGCTGTTTCCGAAGCGCATCACGTAGCGTTCCGCGGTGGCATCGAGGCGGGTCTCCCGTTCGGAGTCGGAGCGCTGCAGAAAGAGCGCGAGCTCGTGATACTCGGCCGCCGTCTGTGCGCCGCGACGGTCGGGATAGCCGCCGTAGACCGCCGCCAGCGCGCCGAGCTGCCGGACATTCAATGCATTGAGTCGCCGTTCGACGGCGTCGCGCATCGACAGCTCAAAGCCGGTCTCTGGACGGATATGCATCCGGTTGCGCAAATCGAAGTCCTCGCGGGCAGCGGCGGCGAGCGCGTACCGCGCCAAACGTCGTTCGTAATCGCGCGGCTTCGTGTACAGCAACTCGTCGACCTTGGCGCGCGCTTCATCAACCGCCCGGGTGAGCATCTCGCGCGTCGCCGCTCCGCCGGCCTGCACGTCCACGAGCATCGCCGCCAGCTCGGCGCAGGCCTTCTGATGCTCTTCGAGTTGCTGCAGGCGCGCCTTTCCTTCCGCATCTTCCGGAGGCGTTTCCCTGAGCGCGTTCAGCTCAGCTTCTTCCGCCTCCCCCTGTGCTCTGAGGCGCGGCACGGCGGCCGTTAGTTTCTTTAGCAACTCTCCCGTCTCGAGCTCCTCCAGGTTTGTCAGAGCCACACGCACCAGCTGGTCCACCGGCTCGACTACGGGGATGACCTCGGGCGGTGGCGGCGATGCAAGATCCGCGAGTGCCTGCTCGATCGGCCACTGCCACGCGGCGCTGTCGTGCTCCAGACCGTCGCGCATCGCATGAACCACCGTGTCGGACAGCCAGCCGTTGCGCTGTGCCACCGCCGCGGCCGCCGGCGCCAGGTCCGGTGCGTCTGGCGTGGCGATCGCCTCAGCCAGCACCTCGTCCATCGCCACGGTATCGCCGAACCGCCGGAGCCGGAGCAGTGCGCGCTCGATGCGACGCTCCAGCAGCGGGAGCTCGCGCGTGCTCGTCGCCGCGTACGCGCCGAGAAGCCGCCGGATGAGCCGCCGGTACAAGCGCTCCGGCAGCTCGGGCAGCTCCGCCACCGCCTCTCCGAGAAGCAGGGCCACGCGCGGGAGGAACGCGCCGAGAGGATCGTCGAGTGCGAGTAGCTCGTCAAGCAGCCGCTCCACCTCGGCGATCGGCCAATTCAAACCGATATGACCAATCGCGAGCAGGATCGGCTCCCGCCATCGAGGATCGCCTAGCTTCGCCAGGATGGCCGCCGCTGCCGTCGCCGGATCGGCCACCAGATGGCGGCCGGCCATGTACTCCTGAAACGTGAGGTGCAGAAAGCCGTACAGTCGCTCACCGCGACCGGCGATGAGTCCGACCTGCTCGCTGAGGACGGTGATGAATCGGCGCACCTCCTCTCGGATTGTCGATCCGACTTCGCCCCCCCGCGCGCGCACCAGATGATCGGTGATGAGGCGCTTGAGGTGCGCCGCTTCGATGAGGCCCGTCGCTTGGCTGGCGTGAATCTCCGCGGCCACCGGCTCAAGTATGCGGACCACCTCGTCGGGATCGAGACCGGTTTCTCGCCACCCGCCGACCAACATCTCGACGAGCGCTTGGTAAATGCCGGCGCGGCTATTCGGCAGTTCCGGCTGCGCGAGGAAGAGCGAGGCGACGCTCGCGATCAGCAGCGGGTTCGTGGCGATCTCGGTGAGGCTGGCGCGGGAAAAGATCGCGACGATCAAAGCCTCGGCCTTCTCCTGCGCCTCCGCGTCTACCTCGGGGGTCGTCGCGCCGCGCAATTCGCG
>Ga0196976_1000146_pt1 | contig 47069 bp, 43 predicted proteins | sample S3v_513CmetaG_FD_148644 | JGI IMG/M metagenome (GOLD analysis project Ga0196976, IMG submission 148644) | Soil microbial communities from Anza Borrego desert, Southern California, United States - S3+v_5-13C | ecosystem: Environmental > Terrestrial > Soil > Desert | place: USA: California... | reverse complement strand
TCATCCCTAACGGCGCTATCAACGTGGTAACCAATATGAGCCGGCAGTTCGCCTTCTCGGTGATCGACCTGCGTATCGCCTACAAGGAAGATGTGGATGAGGTGATCAGCATCATGCGGCAAGTCGGCAAAGAACTGCGTACCGATCCGGAACTCAAGGATCGCATCCTGAGCGACATCGAAATCGCCGGTGTGGATGCGCTGGCAGAATCTTACGTCCTCATCAAATGCCGCTTCCAGGTTACGGCATTGTCACAGTGGGACGTGCGACGTGCCTTCTTCCGCCGCATCAAGCGTGCTTTTGAAGAAAGAGGGATCGAGATCCCTTATCCGCATGTCACGGTTTATCCCGGCCATCACAAGGATGGCAGCATAGAACCCCTCATTGGCGAGATACCGCAACAGCCCGATGGCAGCACCCAGCCGCCGGAGCACAGGCTCTCATGAACTTGAGTCTGGCATGCGAGTCCGAATGTTTTTGAATGCAAACAGCACATGGAACTCGTCATTGCCCGGCCGGAAGGTTTGTACTGCCCCCCGGGCGACTTCTACATTGATCCCTGGCGGCCAGTAGACCGGGCCATTATTACCCATGGGCATGGCGATCATGCACGCCCAGGACATGGCCACTACCTAGCGGCAGAAGCCGGCGCCGGCATCTTGCGTTCGCGTCTGGGTGACATTCAGCTGCAGACCCTGCCTTATGGCGAAATCATCAACCATCATGGTGTAAAACTCAGCTTCTATCCTGCCGGCCATGTGCTGGGTTCGGCCCAGGTGCGGCTGGAATATGGCGGTGAAGTGTGGGTTGCCTCCGGCGATTACAAGCTGGAAAACGACGGCACCTGCGAACCATTCGAATCTGTGCGATGCGATACCTTCATCACCGAATCGACTTTCGGCCTGCCCATCTACCAGTGGCGGCCGCAGACTGAAATCTTTGCGGAAATCAACGCCTGGTGGTCTGCCAATGCCGCGGAGAACCGCACCACTGTACTTTTCTGCTACGCATTCGGCAAGGCACAGCGGATTCTGCACGGGCTGGACCCCAGCATTGGCCCCATCTTCGTGCATGGCTCTGTTTCGCCGCTCAACAAGGCTTATCTTGAAGCCGGAGTCTACCTGCCGGCCACCCAGTACGTCGGTGATGTCGAAGACAAGACGCTGTTCAGACAGGCCATCGTGCTGGCCCCCCAATCTGCAGCAGGTTCACCATGGATGAAACGCTTCGGAGATTATGCCGACGGTTTCGCCAGCGGCTGGATGCAATTACGCGGCACGCGACGGCGGCACGGCCTGGATCGCGGCTTCGTGCTTTCGGACCATGCTGACTGGCCCAGCCTGCTCACCGCGATTGAGGCAACCGGCGCTCAGCGTGTTTTCGTCACCCACGGGCAGATCCATCCGCTGGTGCGCTGGTTGTGCGAGCAGGGGCTGGATGCCGCCAGCTTTTCCACGGAATACGGAGATGACGAAGCGGTAACAGGTCACGAGGCGGAAGAGCCTGGCGAAGGCGTCAGCACATGAGAGAGTTTGCCGCCCTGTATACCCGGCTGGATGCCACTACCAGCAGCAATGCCAAGCTGCAAGCCATGCAGGATTATTTTGCCCAGGCCCCTGCCGCCGATGCCGCCTGGGCCGTCTATTTCCTGGCAGGCGGCCGGCCCCGGCAACTCGTCCCCACCAAAGTATTGCGTGCCTTGGTATTACAAGCTTCACAATTGCCAGAATGGCTGTTCGAGGAAAGCTATCAGGCGGTGGGCGACCTGGCTGAGACCATCGCCTTGCTGCTGCCGCAATCGGAGCACACCTCCGAGGCAGGACTGGCGGTGTGGGTAGAAGACAAGCTATTGCCATTACGTGGCTTACCGCCTGAAGATCTCGTGGCGCGGTTGCTGCCATTATTGAATGAGCTGGACCGCAATAGTCAGTTCGTCTGCATCAAGCTCATCACCGGCAGCTTCCGGGTCGGCGTATCCAAATTGCTGGTTACCCGAGCCCTGGCCGCGCTGACTGGGGTTGACGCCAAGCAGGTGGCGCAGCGGTTGGTAGGTTATACCGATCTCTCGGCCACCCCGAATGCGGAAGACTTTGCAAGGTTGACCGCACCGGACGACGGCAGTGAGCGTACTGAAAAACTGGATGGACAGCCCTATCCCTTTTTCCTCGCGCATCCGTTGCAGCTGCCGCTGGAGGAATTTGAAACCGTCATCGGTACGCCTGATCTGTGGCAGGTGGAATGGAAATGGGACGGCATCCGATCGCAGTTGGTCAAGCGCAAGGGTCAGCTGTGGGTATGGTCCCGCGGAGAGGAATTGGTAACCGATCGCTTCCCGGAACTTGCCGTACTGGCTGAACGCCTGCCAGACAGTACCGTGATCGATGGCGAGATCGTGACCTGGAAGGACGGCCGAGTGCAGCCATTCGCCTTGCTGCAGCAACGCATCGGGCGCAAAACGCTAACGGCCAGAGTGCTTGAAGCCGCACCTGTCGCCGTGTTGGCTTATGACCTGCTGGAATGGCAGGGCGAGGACTGGCGCACTCGTCCTCAACATGAGCGCCGCGCTCAACTGGAACAGGTGGTGGCTACCGCCGATTCCCCGGTACTGAATGTCTCGCCCGTGCTCACCGGCGAGAGCTGGCAGGCGCTGGCCAAACTGCGGGAGGATTCCCGCAAACTTGGGGTCGAGGGCATGATGCTCAAGGCACGCAATGCGCATTACGGCGTGGGCCGCACCAAGGATGTCGGCACTTGGTGGAAATGGAAGATTGATCCATATACCGTTGACGCGGTCCTGGTATATGCCCAGCGCGGCCATGGGCGACGCGCCAGCCTCTATACCGATTTTACCTTTGCCGTGTGGGACGCCGACCTGAATGCCGCCGACCGCAAGCTCGTACCCTTCGCCAAAGCCTATTCAGGCCTGACCGATGAGGAAATGAAGCAGGTCGATGCCATCATCCGCAAGACTACCGTGGAAAAATTTGGGCCTGTACGCAGCGTCACGCCAACCATGGTGTTCGAGCTTGGTTTTGAAGGCATAGGGCGCAGTAGCCGGCACAAGAGCGGCATCGCCGTGCGCTTCCCGCGTATCTTACGATGGCGGCATGACAAACCCCTGGAGGAAGCGGACACCCTGGCCACCCTGCAAGCGCTATTGCCTGCCACGGCAGAACCGGAGGCGGCATGAATCAGTCCACGGTACTGCCTAAAGATCATGTCGCGTCTAAAGAAAGCCGGGGTAGCGCTTGGCTTGCCCGCCAAGGCTGGGCGGCATTTCCGTTTCAACAGGAGGTGTGGGAGGCAGTCGCCAACGGTGAATCAGGCCTGTTGCATGCCACAACCGGGGCAGGCAAGACTTACGCTGTTTGGCTCGCTGCGCTTAATCATTTTGCGGAAAATACTCACCTACCTCCCAAACGCAAGTCCCTCGCACCCCCACTGACTGTGCTGTGGCTCACTCCTATGCGTGCGCTTGCGGCAGATACGGAACGTTCGTTGCAGGCCCCTTTGACCGACCTCGACATCGACTGGACCATAGGCTTGCGCACTGGAGATACCAACAGCGCCGAACGTGCGCGTCAATCGAAACGCCTGCCCACCACGCTCATCACCACACCTGAGAGCTTTACGCTGCAGCTAACCAAGGCTGATGCCCGAGAGAATTTCTCGGGTTTGAGAATGGTCGTCGTGGATGAGTGGCATGAACTCATCGGCAATAAACGCGGCGTACAGGTGCAGCTCGCGCTGGCGCGGCTCAGGAAATGGAATCCTAAACTGATTGTCTGGGGTCTTTCCGCCACGCTGGGCAACCTCACGCATGCAATGGAAGTGCTGGTACCACAGGGCGTCGGGCGCCTGGTGCAAGGCAAGATTCCCAAGGAGTTGCGCGTCGATACCTTGCTGCCGCCTGGTATTGAGCGCTTCCCATGGGCCGGCCACCTGGGCATCAGCATGCTGCCGCAGGTGGTGGAAGAAATTGGCTCCAGCTCCACCTCACTCGTCTTTACCAATACGCGCTCCCAGGCAGAAATCTGGTACCAGGCCATCCTGGAAGCCCGCCCTGATTGGGCCGGTCTCATTGCCCTGCATCATGGCTCGCTGGACCGCGAGGTGCGTGAATGGGTAGAGCTAGGGCTCAAGGAAGGCCGGCTTAAGACCGTCGTCTGTACTTCCAGCCTGGATCTGGGTGTGGATTTCCTGCCGGTGGAAAGGGTTTTGCAGATCGGCTCACCCAAGGGTGTGGCACGGCTTATGCAGCGGGCTGGTCGTTCTGGTCACGCACCGGGCCGGCCATCGCGCGTGAGTATCGTGCCGACGCACAGCATGGAGCTGGTTGAGGCAGCGGCCGCGCAAATGGCGGTAGCCGCGCGTAAGGTAGAAGCACGCATGTCCCCGCTTAAACCACTTGATGTCCTCGTACAGCATCTGGTCACCGTGGCATTGGGCGGTGGATTCTTGGCGGACGAGCTTCTGGCCGAAGTGAGAAGCTGCTGGGCCTATGCCACGCTGACGCAGGAGGAATGGGAGTGGGCACTGGCTTTCGTGCAGAACGGCGGCAGCTCGTTGCAGGCCTACCCGGATTACCGCCGGGCCATTCCCGATGGGCAAGGCGTATGGCATGTGCCTGATGCCCATCTGGCAAGACGGCACCGCATGAGCGTGGGCACCATCGTCAGCGATTCCAGCATGACCGTGAAGTTCTGGGGCAAAGGCGGCAAAAGTCTTGGTTCAATCGAGGAGAGTTTTATTGCCCGCCTCAAGCCCGGCGATCACTTCCTGTTCGGCGGACGGCTGCTGGAGCTGGTGCGCGTTCATGACATGACGGCATATGTGAACCGGGCCAAGGGCAAGCGTCCGGCGGTGCCGCGCTGGAATGGGGGCCGCATGCCGCTTTCCACTGAATTATCCGATGCAATGGTGGCAAGATTGGGCGAAGCCTCGCGCGGTATTTTTGATGGGCCCGAGATGCAGCTGGTGAAGCCTCTGCTGGATATCCAGCTCGACTGGTCTGCCTTGCCTACCGAAAGCAATCTGCTGGCAGAAGTCATGGCCTCGCGCGAAGGCTGGCATCTGTTCCTCTACCCTTATGCCGGGCGCAGCGTTCACTTAGGGCTGGCGAGCCTGCTGGCATGGCGGGTCAGTAAGCATCAGCCCAACACCTTCTCCATAGCAGTGAATGATTATGGATTTGAGCTGCTGTCCGCCACCGAAATCGACTGGGCAGCGAGCCTGTGTTCTGAACTGTTCAGCATTGAACACCTGCTGGAAGATGTACTCGGCAGTCTTAACGCGGGAGAGTTGGCAAAGCGCCGCTTCCGGGAGATTGCCCGCATCTCGGGCCTCATTTTTTCCGGCTACCCGGGTGCACCCAAGAGCACCCGTCAGCTGCAAGCCTCTTCGAGTCTGTTCTACGATGTCTTCCGCACCTACGATCCAGGCAACCTGCTTTTGACACAGGCCCAGCAGGAGGTGTTGCGGCAGGAGCTTGAAGTCGAGCGCCTTGAACATACCCTGTTGCGGCTGCAGACGCGTCAAATACAGGTTCAGCATGTCAAGCGCCCCACACCCTTCGGCTTCCCCTTGCTGGTGGAGCGGTTCCGCGAAAACCTGACGTCGGAAAAACTGGCGGACCGCATTACGCGCATGGTGCGGGAGCTGGAAAAGGCTGCGGGCGGGGAAGTCGATGAAGACGAATTGCGCGAACAGGCCAAGTTTAGTGTTGCCGACCCTGTACGTTCCCGTCCTGAAAAATCGGGCTCCCGACGCTCCCGGCCGCAAAGGCGCACCCGCATCAATATGCCACGTCCGAGACACGGCTTTTGAAACACGCACATCCATTGTCGGTTGCCGGGACGACCTTGCTATTGCTGCCTGAAAAGGCCGCCTATTGGCCGGAGCAGAAAACATTGCTGGTAGCAGATGCGCATTTTGGCAAGGCGGCTGCCTACCGTGCCTTGGGCCAGCCGGTGCCACGCGGGACCACGGCTGCCAATCTGCAAAAGCTCGACAGGTTGCTCGCCGCGCATGCGTGCAGGCAGGTCATTTTTCTTGGCGATTTCCTGCATGGCCCCGGCTCTGCCGCGGCCACGCTTAAAGCGCTCGCTGAATGGCGGGCCCGGCATCCCAATCTTGATTGCATCCTGATACGCGGCAATCATGACGCCCGCGCCGGAGATCCTGCACCCGAACTCAGGATGGCCATTGTCGACGAGCCCTATGTGCTTGGCCCTTTTGCCTTATGCCATACGCCTGCTCTGCGCCCGCCCTACCACGTAATTGCTGGCCATGTGCATCCCACTTTCCGCCTGTCAGGCCGGGCGAAACAAAGCCTGACACTGCCTTGCTTCAGCAGCAGTGACGGTATTACCCTGCTGCCGTCATTTGGAGGTTTCACCGGAGGATTTGTGATTGACTGTGCTGAAGGCGATCAGGTATTCGTCACGAACGAAGAATTCGTCTGGCAAATCAATGCGATAAAACAGTAGTTTTCCTTATGCTTAATATGCGTTACCGAACGAAAATCCTTATTTGATGGGGTTAGGCTGGATTCATCAGTATTTATTACTGAATGTTCAATCAAGCAGTTAAATCAGATCAGAGGAGATTCAAGATGAGTAAATTAATCACTGCCCTGTTAGCAGGTGCTTTGTGTAGTACATCCTATGTTGCACTTGCCGCCGATGCGCAACAAATGGATGAATCGACCAACCCTAATCGTGGCACTGACATGCCCACCGAAAACATGCAGCAGAAACCTGACCGTACCAGCGGCTCTTCAGCTACAGGCAATACCCGCTCTTCGCGCAGCGACCGCGAATACATGGATCGCTGGAGCGAAAGTTCTGGCGGTTCTGGCAGCGCAGGCGGTACAGGCACCACAACCAAGGGGACCAACAATCCGAACTCCAACTCGGATGTCTCTGGTGGTGACCAGATTGAAAGAGGCTCCGCGAACGATCCGAATAAGGTAGAGAAACTGCGTCAGAAACCTAATCCAGAACCCCAATAAGGCTTTCCGGATAACAAAAAAACCCGCCGAAAGGCGGGTTTTTATTGGCTAGGAGAAGTGCTGTGCTAGCTCTCGACCATTTCCCCGCCATTTGGGTGCAGTACCTGGCCCGTCATGTAGGAAGAATCCCTGGATGCGAGAAACACATAAGACGGCGCAATCTCGCTGGGTTGGCCAGGCCGCTTGAGGGGTGTATCAGCGCCGAAAGAGCTGACCTTGTCAGGCGGAAAAGAGGCCACAATAAGCGGCGTCCACACCGGCCCAGGTGCCACGGCATTCACGTAAATCTTCTTCTCTGCCAACTGTTGGGACAATGAGCGCGTGAAAGCAATGATAGCGCCCTTGGTCGCGGAATAATCCAGCAGGTGCGAACTACCCCGGTAGGCCGTGACCGAAGCCGAGTTGATGATATGCGAGCCTTCCTTGAGATAGGGCATGGCCGCCTTCACCATATAGAACATGGAGAAAATGTTGACGCGGAATGTCTTTTCCAACTGTCGCTGGTCGATATCCTCAATGCTCTGCTGAGGGTACTGCTGGGCCGCATTATTGACCAGAATATCGATCTTGCCGAAGGTGGTGATGGTCTTCCTGATGACTGATTGGCAGAAATCTTCATCAGAAATATCGCCTGCCACCAGCAGACATCGCCTGCCCTCTGCCTCAACCAGCTCCTTTGTTTTCTCGGCATCCTCATCTTCGTTGAGATAGACGATCACGAGGTCGGCGCCTTCCTTGGCATACGCCACTGCCACGGCCCTGCCGATACCGCTATCGCCACCCGTGATGATGGCGACCCTGTCCTGCAGCTTGTGACTGCCTTCATAATCCGGGTCGATAAACACTGGTTCGGGGGTCATCTGCCCCTCATGCCCGGGCTGAACGTTCTGGTGTTGTGGTGGAATTTGTTCCGCTGTAATGGTCATCGCATAACTCCCCGTAAAAGCCTTCGAGCCAACCACTCTAAGCAGGGTCAATTGCGATGACTGTGCCTTGCTTAACATTCCTCCCGATGGACTCGAGCAGATGGGGGTTGCCGAGAGATGAGCTGGTGACCCTTTTCAAAATCCTTCCAGTACGATCTTGCCACGCGCCTTGCCGGACTCCAGCAAAGCATGCGCCCGCTTGAGATTTGTCGCGTTGATGAGGCCAAAATGCTCGCCAACCGTTGTGCGGATCAGCCCCGCGTCCACCAGCTCAGCCATTTCGTTCAGGATCTCGTGCTGGGCTTGCATGTCCGGTGTGGCAAAAAGCGAGCGCGTATACATGAGCTCCCAGTGCAGAGAGACGCTTTTGCGTTTCAGCAGACGCACGTCAATCGGCTCCGGGTCATCAATGAGGCCGACCTTCCCCTGCGGGGCGATCGCCTCAACGATTTGCGAGAAATGCTGATCGGTATGGGTGAGGCTAGCGATATATCTAGGCTGGGGAGCACCTATGCGCTTGAGCTCATCGGTTATGGGCTGATGGTGATCGATAACAGCATGCGCGCCCAGCTCTCTAACCCAGGCCTGGGTCTCCGCACGTGAGGCTGTACCGATGACCATCAAACCGGTCAGGCGGCGAGCCAATTGGACCATGACAGATCCGACACCCCCGGCGGCTCCAATAATCAAGAGGGCATCCTCGCAATACTTCTTCCGGGCCTGGATCTCCAAACGGTCAAACAGCATCTCCCAGGCGGTGACACTCGTCAGCGGTAGTGCAGCAGCGGTTGCAAAATCCAGTGTTGCAGGCATTTTTCCGACAATCCGCTCATCCACGGTCTGCAACTCGCTGTTGCTGCCTGAACGCATCAAATCCCCCGCATACCACACCCGGTCGCCGGGTTTGAACAGCCGCACTTCAGGACCAACGGAGCGGACGATACCCGCAGCATCCCAGCCCAGAACTTTCCATTCGCCATTGCTGGGCTCGGATCGCATGCGCACCTTGGTATCCACCGGGTTTACCGAAATGGCCTTCACCTCGACCAGCAGATCGTGCCCTTGTGCTACAGGATCAGGGAGCTCAATGTCCACTAGCGATTCTGCATGGGTAATGGGTAAGGATTTCTGGTACGCCACGGCTTTCATATTCTCTCCTTGGGTTTTTACGCCCTAATTGTGGGCGAAGTAGATGGGTTGATAAAGTAGCCTGGGTGACCCGACTGGCAGCACGGCCCAGACAGAGCAGTAAGAATGGATAGTTGACAGTCTGTAGCCCGAATTGGACACTACTGGGCGTCACTAATCAACAAGGAGGCAAGACGATGTCAGCATCAGAAGATTTGGGTAAGTTGGTACTGCGGGTAACCCTGGCAGTTTTGATCCTGTTGCACGGATTCTCCAAGCTACAAAACGGCATTGATTTCATCAGCGGTATGGTAACCAATGCTGGGTTGCCAGCCGCATTTGCTTATCTGGTGTATGTCGGTGAAGTGCTTGCCCCCTTACTGGTGCTGATCGGCCTGTTTACACGTCCGGCAGCTCTGATCGTCGCCCTTAACATGATAGTCGCCATTTGGCTCGTGCATATGGCTGAGCTTTTCACGACTACCGAGACCGGCGGCTGGGCGCTGGAACTGCAGGGGTTCTACCTGTTTACCGCCATTGCTATCAGCCTGCTTGGGCCTGGGCGTTATAGCCTCGATCACAAGGTGCGCGGTAAAAGATAAAGAGGTAGCCGTACTCGAAAAAAAACCGGCCTGAGTTTTTGCCGGTTTTTTTGTTTATCTGAGTTGTGACCCCTTTAATCCTATTAACTCACAACACAAGTTTCCAGATCATCCCCAACAATCCAGATAACAGGATGACCGGAATAACGTTCATCTTGAGTCTGAATATCGCAATCAAGGCGCCTACCGCCAACACGACGGAGGCCCAATCAATTGGCTGTTCCAGGCCTTGCGGCCAGAAAACATGATACGCGAAGAAGACAGCCAGATTGATGATGACACCTACCACAGCGGCCGTAATTGCAGTCAATGGTGCAGTGAATTTGAGATTGCCATGCGTCGTTTCGATAAAAGGCCCACCCATCAGGATGAATATGAAGCTGGGCAAGAAAGTAAAAAAAGTGACGACTGCGGCTGCCACGAAAGCTGAGCTCACGGACGCATCAGCCCCAAACACCTGGCTTACCCATCCGCCGACAAAACCCACGAATGTGACGACCATGATGAGGGGCCCCGGTGTAGTCTCACCCAAAGCCAGGCCATCGATCATCTGGGTGGGCGTCAGCCATTGGTAATGCTCGACCGCGCCTTGATACACGTAGGGCAAGACGGCATACGCGCCACCGAAAGTCAGTAGCGCTGCCTTGGTGAAGAACCATCCCATTTGGGTGAAAGCGCCCTGCCAACCATAGATGCTTGTCAGAACTGCCATCGCCATTGCCCAAATACCGAGACCTATACCAACTACCGCCCAGAACTTAGGCCAATCGAAAATGGCGTGGGTTGGCGTGGGAGTTTCGTCGTCGATCAAAGCTGGCCCATAGTCTTTCTTGGCAGCGCCATGGCCACCTCCAGCCTTGAAATACTCAGGGCGATATCTGCCACCCACGGAGCCCATGATTCCCGCCGCGAGCACGATGAGTGGGAAGGGCATGTTGAGGGCAAATATGGCGAGGAATGCCAAAGCGGCTATGGCCCACAGAACGTTATTCTTGAGCGTTCTCGAACCTATGCGATAGGCAGCGAATAGTACGATGGCAACTACTGCCGGCTTGATGCCATAAAGCACGCCCGCTACAGCCGGCACTGATCCATAGGCCATGTATATCCAGGCCAGAGCAACCAAAATAAAGAAAGAAGGCAGTACGAATAAACCGCCCGCAATGATGCCACCCCAAGAGCGGTGCATCAGCCAGCCAATGTAGGTCGCAAGCTGTTGGGCTTCTGGGCCTGGCAGAACCATGCAATAGTTGAGGGCATGCAGGAAACGCCGCTCAGATATCCATCGGTTTTTCTCAACGAGGTCCTGATGCATGATGGCAATCTGCCCAGCCGGGCCGCCAAAGCTGATAAAGCCGAGCCTCAGCCAATACCAGAAGGCTTGACGGAGTGAAACTGGTTCAACTGCAACAGGTCGGGATGCTGTGGATGGTAATTGTGTACTGCCAACGTCCATGCACTCTCCTTTGGGGTATCTCTACCCTTAGCTGGAGCAGACCTTGGACGCGAGCGTCTTGAACGGGGAGGCTGCTGAAATCCCCATGAGATTTATAGTAGGGTGGATGCGAAGCTCAAGCAATGAATGGCTCAAGCTAGTTATATAGCCTAATCGCTCCATCACATAATACGCGCCTAGACCACCCTAACGACTCCTCTGGGAAGAGGCATTTCATAAGGTTACAGATACCAAAGTTGAAAACAACCCATTTAATGCTTAAGCTGATAAACCTTCAATCTCGAGCCTAAATAAAGCAATCTAATTGGTAACAATACTTCTTGCATTCGCTTGTTTCCCGTAAACATGGGACACAGGTGCCATCAGCGCATAATATCGCCATACGTTTGCGTAGCCTAGACCCTTGTGGCGACTCGAACGGTCGTCAAATATGAGATCAGAGTAGCGATATGGTCGGAATTCTTCTTGCTGCAGGTTTGTCTCTAAGGTTCGGTCCGACCAATAAGCTTCTTCATCCACTTCCTGATGGCACGCCTATAGCACTCTCAGCTGGGGGAAATCTTGTTGCAGCCATTCCTCTATCTATCGCAGTGGTGAGGCCCGACGGTCACCTTTTACGTGAGATACTGGAAGAAGCGGGTTTGCAGGTGGTATCGTGCAGAGACAATGCAACAGCAATGTCAAAGAGCCTTGCGGTGGCTCTCCAATACGCAAGAAATTTTGGGGAGTCCGACGAAGGGTTCATTATTGCTCTTGCCGATATGCCATATATCAACCCTGAGACAATCACTGAGGTCGCGAATAGGATGAGGCAAGGCAACTCTATTGTAGTCCCCACCTTCCAGGGACAACGTGGGCATCCAGTGGGCTTCCCTTGCGAATTCAGACATGACCTGGAAAAATTGAGTGGAGATATCGGCGCACGCCCCATTCTTCAGCGTAATCCAAATAAGGTGCAGTTCCTTGAAACTACGGACCGAGGAATTTTGGTAGATATCGATAACCCAAGCGACATACGAGCTTGAGAATCAAGCAGCGAATGTAGTTAGTTGCGTGACTTGCTTATCTGAAGTTTTTGCTGCGGCTTGTCGTTTCTGAGTACGTACCTGTATGAGTTCTGCAAGAATGGCCACTGCAATTTCGGCAGGAGTGCGGCTTCCAATAGGTAAACCAACGGGGCCTCGAAGACGAGAAATCTCTTCTTCGTTCAGATCAAACATGCGTAGCCGCTCACGACGTTTTTCCTGGTTCTTTTTAGACCCTAAGGCGCCTACATAGAAGGCATTGCATTTCAGAGCCTCCAGAAGAGCCATGTCATCAAGCTTCGGATCATGTGTAACTGCGACGATGGCCGTATATTCATCAGGTTTCATTTCAAGCACAACATCATCGGGCATCCCATAAACCCAAGAGACCCCCTCTACGTGCCATTCAGAAGCGAACTCCTCCCGTGGATCACACATGAGGACATCGAAGTCCAGCGTCTGAGCCATGTTGGCCAAGACAGCGCCTAGTTGGTTAGCCCCGATAATGAGTAATCTCCACTTAGGGCCAAAATAACTGTGAAACCACTCCCCATCCAAGAAGGGGGCGTATCCAGGTACTGCAGAAGTAAGTCTGGATTCGCCAGTAACAGTATTGACTGAGCGCCTGATCAGCTTTCTTGACTTGATACTATCCACAATAGGTTGCAGCTGCGCTGGATCTGTTAGAGGTTCGACGAACAATCTCAGCCGGCCTCCGCAGGGAATTCCAAAACGTCGTGCCTCGTCCCGCTCGATGCCATACTCCATAAATCCTGGTTTTTGGGGCAGCTCATGGTGAATGGTCTTGTATACGAGATCATCTTCAATACAGCCTCCAGAGACAGATCCAACTAAATGACCGTCCCCACGCAGCACTAGGATAGCTCCTGGCAACCGTGGCGCCGAGCCCCAGGTTTGTATCACTGTGAAAAGATGAGCTTTGTGCCCTTGTTTCAACCATTGGACAGCCCGATTCAGTACGTCCAAATCAAGCGAGTTCATGGGTGTGAGCTTTCAATTCATCCCGCAAGTTTGATGACCGCCTATTCATGATCTTGCAGAGTCTAGATTTATACTGTTTCAAGATTGTTAGCGATGGGTAGCTTTCTTATACGTTTTCCCGAGGCAGCAAAAATAGCATTTGTGAGCGCTGGAGCGATTGCTGCCGTACCGGGCTCTCCGATGCCCCCAGGAGCTTCTGCATTAGTCACTAGATGCACTTCAATGATAGGCGCTTCGTTCATTCTTAATACACGGTAATTGTCGAAGTTGCTTTGCTCAACCTTCCCATCTTTGAGAGTTATTTCTCCCCACATTGCCCCGGATATACCGAAATTTATCCCACCCTCCATTTGAGCTTTGACATGGTCAGGATTAACGACCATCCCACAATCAACTACACAGACGACACGTTTTACCCGGACACCTTCATCACCAACTTCCAGTTCGGCAACCTGAGCAACGTAGGTTCCGAAGGCATGTTGGACTGATAGTCCCCGACCACTTCCTGTAGGTAGAGCTGAGCCCCATCCCGCCTTTTCAGCGGCAATCTCGAGTACTTTCTTGGCGCGTGGCGATTTATCTAGCAATGCAAGACGGTATTGAAGAGGGTCCTTGCCTGCTTTGTGGGCCAACTCGTCGATAAAGCTTTCCACCATGAAGGTATTATGCGTAGCCCCTACCCCCCGCCACCAACCTGTCACGATGCCTGGTGGTTCTTGCCGGACATATTCCACTCGAATGTTAGCTGGAGCATAAAGAGGGTCTTTAGCTACTTCCACAGCATCTGGATCCAAGCCGTTTACGACGAGTTGAGGCACCCACCGGGACATTATGGAAGACCCAGTTACACGATGACTCCATGCCACGAGCTTCCCATCTTTATCCAAACCTGCTGCTAGCCGGTCATAGTAATAAGGCCGGTAAATGCCATGCTGCATGTCTTCTTCGCGAGTCCAGATAACCTTCACTGGGTAATCAACTTGCTTCGCTATTGAGACTGCTTGATTGATAAAGTCCACATCCAGCCTGCGGCCAAACCCCCCGCCTATTTGATGGTTATGGACAAACACCCTATCCGGAGGCAAGTTGGTGATTCCGATAGCACCTGCCTTTGCCAAAGTGGGCACCTGAGTACCCACCCAAATGTCACAGCGATCTTTCTGAACATGCACGGTGGCATTCATCGGCTCTATTGCAGCATGGGAAAGAAATGGCACTTGATAAACAGCTTCATGTTTTAGAGGAGCCTTATCAAAAGCAGAATTGAAATCGCCATCTGAACGCGCTACTACTCCTGGCGCAGCACGGCCTGCATTCCGTGAAGCTTGGTCCAACTGCTCCACGATGTCCTTCATGTCCAATTCAGAATTTCGGCCACCATCCCACTTTATTGCCAGCGCAGCTAAACCTTGTTTTGCCGCCCACATATGGTCAGCTATGACCGCAACTGTGTCCTCAAGCTTGACGATTTGGTGCACGCCTTTTATCGATAACGCCTTAGAGTCGTCAACCGAAATCAACTTTCCTCCAAGCACCGGGCTCATCGCAACAGTAGCGACTTTCATGTTAGGTAGACGCACGTCTATGCCGTATGTGGCATGCCCATTAACTTTTTCTGGCGAATCCAATCTCCTGACTGGTTTGCCGATAAGCGTGAACTCTTTCGGATCCTTCAAAACCACTTTGTCCGGCACAGGCAAAGTTGCAGCTGTCGCTACAAGTTCCCCATAGGCCAGCTTTTCATCGGAACCCTTATTAAGAACATAACCGTTTTCCACATAGCATTGGTCTATCCCGGTGTTCCATTGCTTGCTCGCAGCAGTCACTAAAAGAGTACGGGCTACAGCGCCGGCATGACGCATGGGCTCCCAGGCGCCTCGAATAGAAGTTGAGCCTCCAGTGACTTGAGAACCCAAGATGGGGTCAGCATAGAGTTTGTCGTCTGCAGGTGCCTGCTCCAGCTTCACCTTGGTTAGATCGACTCCTAACTCTTCAGCGATCAGCATGGGAATGGACGTGAAAGTACCTTGGCCCATTTCAGCTTTGGACATAATGAGAGTTACTACGCCTTCTTGATCAATTCTTATGAATGCGTTCGGCGAAAAAGCCAGGTCTTCGCTTTCTGCCATATCGGGATATCCTGGCGCTTCTATGCCTTTGGAATCGAGAAATTTAGGTAAAGCAAAACCAATCAGCAAGCTGCCGCCCACTGCCGTAGTAGCAATAAGAAAGTTTCTTCTGGACCTTCCCTTTTCGGATAAAGACTCAGGTTCTTTGCTCATGATAGATTCATCCAAATGATCAGTTGTTTAGGCTTTTGACTTAGCTGCTTGCTTGATAGCAGCCTTGATGCGCGGATAAGTGCCACAACGGCAGATGTTGCCCGCCATGGCGTTATCGATATCGGCATCACTAGGGTTTGAGTTTTGAGCCAATAGTGCAGAAGCAGCCATGATCTGGCCGGACTGGCAATAACCGCACTGCACGACATCTAGCTCCAACCAAGCCTGCTGGACCCGTTTGCCCACCTCGGATTCACCCACAGCTTCAATCGTCGTGACCTTCTTGCCGCGGGCTAGGGATACAGGGGTAATGCAAGAACGGGTTGGTGCACCATCAAGATGAATGGTGCAGGCGCCACACAGAGCGCGACCACAACCAAACTTGGTGCCTGTCATTCCTATGACATCACGTAGTGCCCATAGAATTGGGGTATCTTCCGCGACGTCAAGATCGTGGTTTTTACCATTAACGTTGAGTTCAATCATGAATAATCCTCATCAAGACAAGCACTGTGCAGCATATGAAAAGAATCAAATACCGGATGGCACACACTATTAACAACAAAAATCCTAGTAGCAAAGAAAGCCTACTAGGATTTTATTTATATAAGAAGAATTGGGATGAGTTAGAAGGGAATGTCGTCTTCGAAGTCATCGAAACCGGAGCTGCCAGTTGAAGCCGGAGCAGGTTTCTGAGCTGGAGCTGAAGCTGGTGAGGACTGACGTGCTGGTGGCATGCTTTGATCTTCGTCGTCCATGGCTTCATAAGCATTGCCCGCACCGCGTCCGCCGAGCATTTGCATGCGGTCAGCCACGACCTCTGTGGTCTGGCGTTCGTTGCCTTCCTTGTCCTGCCACTTGCGCGTCTGCAGACGGCCTTCAATATAGACCGAAGAGCCTTTCTTGAGATATTCACCGGCAATTTCAGCGAGCTTGCCGAACATCGAAATGCGGTGCCACTCCGTTCGTTCCTGCTTCTGGCCGTTCTTGTCTTTCCAGTTATCGGTAGTGGCGACGCTGAAGGAGGCAATTGCATCGCCGGACGGCATATAGCGCATCTCCGGGTCGCGCCCCAAGTTGCCCACTAGAATTACCTTGTTCACCGATGCCATGTCTTTCTCCTGTAAAAATCGAATCTTTCTGAGGTGCAAGTATGCCACTTTTTTGCGTGTTTCTGGCGATTGCCGCTGCTACCTGCCGTACAGATTGGAGTCGTTATGCGGTGTTAATTTTCATCTTCATCATTCGCATAACAGCCTCATGCCTACACAGAAAAAACGACAATTCGCATTGCCTACGGGCAAAGCTCTTAGGTCATTGCTCGCCGATTTCGGCATCACCAGCCTCAGACCCGCCCAGAAGGAAGTCATCCAAAGCATCTTACAAGGCAATGATACGCTCGCCATCATGCCCACGGGTGGTGGCAAATCGCTGTGTTATCAGGTGCCTGCCCTCATTATGCCGGGCACCACCATCGTCGTTTCCCCCCTGATCTCCCTCATGAAAGACCAAGTGGAGAAACTGGATGAAGCTGGTATTGAAGCTGAGCAGATGAACAGCACGTTGAACACAGAAGAGCATGAAGAAGCGCTGGAGAACATACAGACTTCACGCAGTGAAATCGTGTTCACCACGCCTGAACGACTGGCTGATGCTGAATTCTTGAAGCATTTACAAGAATTGCACATCGATCTCTTTGTGGTGGATGAAGCGCATTGCATTTCCCAGTGGGGGCATGATTTCCGGCCAGCTTTCATTGAACTTTCCCATGCTGTGCGCGCTTTGGGGAATCCACCGGTGTTGGCGCTGACGGCCACTGCGACCGATAAGGTAATTGACGATATTCGCACCCAGCTTGGGCTCAAGAAGATGAAGGTTTTCAACAGCGGGATCTATCGGCCTAATTTGCAGTACGAAGTCGTGCACACTGTGAATGAGGAGGAAAAAACTGACCGGCTATTGCAGCTAGTCAGGGAAATACAGGGTTCAGGCATTATTTATGCTGCCACGGTCAAGGCAGTGCAGGAACTCCATGACCGGCTGCTGGAAGCCGGGGAAAACGTCACGTTGTATCACGGCAAGTTGCGGGCAAGCGATCGCAAGGCCAATCAGGAATTGTTCATGCAGGGTGACGCACGTCTCATGGTCGCCACCAATGCCTTCGGCATGGGTATCGACAAGCCTGATACGCGCTTCATTATTCATTTCCAGATCCCAGGCACACTAGAAGCCTACTATCAAGAATCCGGCCGGGCGGGCCGCGATGGTGACCCCGCCCGCTGCATCCTGCTTTATTACCCGCAGGACAAACGGGTCCAGCAATATTTCCTGGCTAAGTATTATCCAGGCGTGGAAGAGCTGAAATTTGTCATCAAGGGCATCCAGACACTGGCTGAGCAAGAAACACCCATTACCCTTGAAAGTCTGGAGCCTGTTCTTAAAGATCTCCCGCGGGGCAAGCTCAAGATTACACTTCAGCTATTGAAAGAAGCCAAACTGCTGCGCCGGGACCGGCATGCCATCTATCATCTCACGCAGCAGGACATCTCCCACGCAATGATTGAGCAGGAGGTGCAAAGCTATGAGGAAAGACAGGAACACGAGCGTGAGGCGTTGGAACGCATGGTAGGTTATGCACAAAGTGGGTTTTGCAGGTGGAGGGTCCTCATGGCCTATTTCGGGGATGAGGCTTTCGAACAGTGCAATGCCTGCGATAACTGCGTCAATCCCCCTGCTGCTGTAGAAGAATTGGCTACCCCTAATAACGCAAGCCGGCGCGAGACAGTATCAACCCCAAACGAGGACGGCATTCAGGTCGGTGGGTTTGTCAGTGTGCCGAAATATGACGAAGGTCAGGTGGTGTCCATTACCGGGGATCAGGTAACGGTCACCTTTCCCGATAATGAAACACGTACCTTCCTGCGTACTTTTGTCACGCCGTTACAACCGGCGCAAAGGCAAAGTCACCCTTGATCAAGGCTTCCGCACCCGCCTGGTCCCATGGTACTCGCATGTCCACTTTGAGGATAACCACATCTTCATCAGCCAGTATCACGACCTCGCGCACCCCTTGCAGGATAATCAAACGATCATGCAGCGCCTTTGCCTGGCTTGGGCTCATGGGTGAAATGTGGTACATCTTGTTGCGGATCGGGGGAGGCGGCATCATGCTGAGAGCGGTAAACAGCCATAAGGCCATGAGTACGCCGCAAAAAATAAATACAGAAGCAAATCCATGGTAGTTGGACAGATAACCGCCAGCCACACCACCAATGAAGATACCCAAGGACTGGGCAGTATTGTAGACACCCATCGCGGTACCTTTAGCGGCAGCAGGCGCCACGCGTGAAATGATCGATGGCAGGCTCGCCTCCAGCATATTGAAGGCGATGAAGTAAGCAGTAAGCGAAGCCACGATGCCCCAGAAATGGTGAATGGTCCCGGCAAACAGGATCTGCGCGCCCAGCATCAGTGCGATAGCCGAAACAAATACGGGTTTTACCTTGCCCTGTTTTTCGCTATAGATAATGGCGGGCAGCATAATGATGAAGGAGGCAGCCAGCACGGGAAGGTACACTTGCCAATGGTCGCTTTCATTCATGCCGCTCGTTTGTTTTAGGGCAAATGGCACCACGATGAACATCGCCATCTGCGCGGCATGCAAGGCAAAAATGCCGTAGTTGAGGCGCAGCAGCTGCCCGTTACGTAGGACTTCCTTGAGGCGGCCCGGTGCCGTTTCGGCATCAGAATGGAAATGACTGGCTTTGGGATCCGGCACCACAAAACGCACGACCAGGATGGCCAGCGTGGCCAGGATGCCCGTCATCAGGAAAATACCGGGCACGCCGATCCAGCGATTCAAGGTGGGCCCCAATACCAGAGAAAGCGCGAATGTAATGCCGATGGTGCCCCCGATGATGGCCATCGCCTTTGTGCGATGCTCCTCACGCGTGAGGTCGGCAGTCAACGCGGTGACGGCAGCAGAAACAGCGCCTGCACCTTGAATGGCGCGGCCAATGATGATGGTATGCAGGTCATTCGCAAATCCCGCAACCAGACTGCCAATGGCAAACACGGCAAGGCCGATATAGATCATGCGTTTGCGGCCATAGCGATCCGAGGCCATGCCGAATGGCAGCTGGAATATGGCTTGGGTCAAGCCGTAAGCGCCAAGCGCTAACCCGATGAGCAAATGGTTCTGACCATCCGGCAGGGTTTCTGCATAAATCGCGAAAACCGGCAGGATCAGGAACATGCCCAGCATGCGCAAGCCGTAAATCGAGGCCAAGCTCATGCTTGCCCTCAGCTCAAGCGTGGACATCCGTTCAGTTTGTGTCATGGAAAGAATTGAAGTTGAGGCAGAAATTTGCGTATATTAGCAGGTTGCCTCATGCGGCGTTAACGCACCACCTAATTTAAGACCAAGGCTCATGGAATTCATACGCATACGCGGCGCGCGTACACACAACCTCAAGAATGTCTCGCTGGATATTCCACGTAACAAGATGATTGTCATTACGGGATTGTCCGGTTCGGGCAAGTCCTCTCTGGCGTTCGATACGCTATATGCGGAGGGCCAGCGCCGCTACGTGGAATCCTTGTCCGCCTATGCGCGGCAGTTCCTGGCACGTATGGACAAGCCCGATGTTGATTTGATCGAAGGGCTGTCTCCGGCCATTTCCATCGAACAGAAATCGACCTCGCATAACCCGCGTTCCACTGTGGGCACCGTCACCGAAATCCATGATTACCTACGACTGCTGTACGCACGGGCTGGCGATCCCGAATGCCCTGAGCATGGCACCAAGCTTGAAGCACAGACCGTCTCCCAGATGGTGGACCATGTTTTGGCACTCCCCGAAGAAACCAAGCTCATGATCCTGGCGCCGGTAGTCAGCAACCGCAAAGGTGAACAGCTGGACCTGTTCGAGGAGCTGAAAGCACAAGGCTTCGTGCGGGTACGTGTAGACGGCAAGACTTATGAGCTGGACGAAGTGCCCAGGCTCGCCAAGACGACCAAGCATTCGGTGGACGTGGTGATCGACCGCCTCAAGGTAAAGGCAGACATGAAGCAGCGTATTGCCGAATCCTTCGAAACGGCATTACGCCTGGCCGATGGTAAGGCCATCGCGGTGGAGATGGATACTGACAAGGAATACCTGTTCTCCGCGAAGTTTTCCTGCCCGGTTTGTGATTACTCACTGGCAGAGCTTGAGCCGCGCCTGTTCTCTTTTAACAATCCCATGGGCGCTTGTCCCCGTTGTGATGGACTTGGGCAGATCAGCTTTTTCGATCCCAAGCGAGTGGTCGCCTTTCCTCACCTCTCCCTGGCCGCTGGGGCGATCAAGGGCTGGGACAAGCGCAACCAGTTTTATTTCCAGATGCTGCAGAGCCTGGCGCAGCATTATGGTTTCAATCTCGAAACTGCCTATGAGAACCTGCCCGAGACCACGCAGCAGATCCTGTTATATGGCAGCGGCAAGGAAGATATTCCTTTCAAGTATCTCAATGAACGGGGGTCTTATTTCCAGCGCAGCCACGCCTTCGAGGGCATCCTCAACAACTTGCAACGCCGCTACCGTGAAACCGACTCGGTTACAGTGCGGGAAGAACTGGCAAAGTACCTCAATTCACAAGCCTGCCCGGAGTGCAATGGCACCCGGCTGAGACGTGAGGCTCGCCACGTGAAGGTCGGCGGTACCAACATCCATGAAATATGCGAAGTTCCGCTCAAGCAGGCACTCACTTTTTTTGATGAGTTAGTGCTCACCGGCCAGAAGCTCGCTATCGCAGACAAGATCGTCAAGGAAATCTGCAGTCGCCTCAAATTCCTGACCAACGTCGGCCTGGAATATCTTTCCTTGTCCCGCTCGGCAGAGACCTTGTCAGGGGGCGAAGCGCAGCGTATTCGCCTTGCTTCGCAGATCGGATCCGGCTTAACCGGCGTCATGTACGTCCTCGACGAACCCTCGATTGGTTTGCATCAACGGGATAATGACCGTCTGCTGGATACCCTGAAGCGGCTGCGTGATATTGGTAACAGCGTTATTGTGGTTGAGCATGACCAGGATGCCATCATGGCCGCCGACTATGTGATCGACATCGGGCCAGGCGCAGGCGAACACGGCGGGCAGATTGTTGCGGAAGGTAACCCTACCGAGATTCAGCAGAATAAACACTCACTCACCGGTCAATACTTGAGCGGCGCCAAAAAGATCGCCATTCCTGCAAGACGTAATGCGCCTGACAAGCAACGCTGGCTCAAGCTCGCCAATGCCAGCGGCAACAACCTCAAGAACGTAACGCTGGACTTGCCTGTAGGTCTGCTAACGTGCGTGACGGGCGTATCGGGCTCCGGCAAATCCACGTTGATCAACGACACCCTGTACCGGGTAGTTGCCCAGCATCTGTATGGCAGCTCCACGGAACCGGCAGTCTATGAGTCCATTGAAGGACTGCAGTTTTTTGACAAGGTGGTGGATGTCGACCAAAGCCCCATCGGGCGTACCCCACGCTCCAATCCAGCCACTTATACCGGATTGTTCACGCCTATCCGCGAACTGTTTGCCGGGGTACCGGAGTCACGTGCCCGCGGTTATGGACCGGGCCGATATTCATTCAACGTCAAGGGCGGCCGCTGCGAAGCTTGCCAGGGCGACGGCGTGCTACGGGTGGAAATGCACTTCCTGCCGGATGTCTATGTCCCATGCGACGTCTGCAAGGGGCAGCGTTACAACCGAGAAACACTGGAGATTTATTACAAGGGCAAGAATATTCACGAAGTGCTGCTGATGACGGTGGAACAGGCCCACGAGTTTTTCCACGCCGTGCCTGTCGTGGCGCGCAAGCTGCAGACGCTGCTGGATGTCGGCCTGGGCTATATCACGCTGGGCCAATCCGCCACCACGCTATCTGGGGGCGAAGCACAGCGCGTGAAATTGGCACTCGAGCTTTCCAAGCGTGATACTGGCCGTACCCTCTACATCCTTGATGAGCCCACCACCGGGCTGCATTTTGCTGATATCCAGCTGTTATTGGATGTGCTTCATCGTCTGCGCGACCATGGCAATACGATTGTCATCATCGAGCACAACCTGGATGTGATCAAGACTGCAGATTGGATCATTGACCTGGGACCAGAGGGCGGGGATGGCGGCGGTATGATCATCGCCGAAGGAACACCTGAGGCGGTTGCTGAAAACGCCAAGAGTTACACGGGCAAATATCTCAAGCCCATGCTTGCTGCTGGTTAGTTTGACTAATAAAAGTAGGTATAGGCAAAAATACCCAGCATCAGCAGGGCCAGTACTAACTTGAGTACTAGGGCCAGCACGAATCCCATGCCGGCAGCGACCCCCACGCGGCCGGCTTGAGTCGCGTTCCGGCTAGCCAAGATTTCGCCGATGATGGCCCCGAGCACCGTACCTATGATGATGCCCAACAAGCCGCCCAAGATGCCAACCAATCCGCCAATGACCGTTCCCCATAAAGCTTGCTTGCTGGCGCCTGCAGATTTGGTGGTAATCAGCGAGGACACGAAATCGACCACCCAGGCCAGCAAGGCCAACACACCAAGGGCCACAATGGTAGTTACGCTGACACGGCTGAAATCATCGATCCAGGCTGCCAGCAGCAACCCGCCATAGAACAGGGGCACGCCAGGCAGAGCCGGCAGAACAAGTCCCGCCAGCCCAACCAGTACAAGCAGTAGCGCAAGTAGCCAGAGCCACTCCATCAGGGAATCACCGCCTGATACATACGCGCGTGGATTGTCGCAGTGCGACGGCCTAGGTAACGCGTACTGCCGCGCTTGTCATAAAATCGCGGGTTGGGAATGATGGCGGCCAGGCGTGCCGCCTGATAAGGACTAAGATTACGTGCACTGGCGCCGAAATAGCGGCGTGCTGCCGCTTCCGCCCCGAAAACACCGTTGCCCCACTCGATGACATTCAAATAGATTTCAAATATGCGCCGCTTGCTCATCATTTTCTCCAGCATGACGGTAATGATGGATTCCTGGAGTTTGCGCCAGGGTGTGCGCTTGGTCGAGAGAAACAGGTTTTTGGCCAACTGCTGGCTGATGGTCGAGCCGCCCGCAACAATCCGGCCCTTCTTGATGTTCTTTTCATAGGCCAGCTGGATTCCATCCCAATCGAAACCCTGATGCTGCGTGAATTTCGCATCCTCGGCGGCGATCACCGCCCGCTTCAGGTTGCGAGAAATGTGTTTGTAATCCACCCATTGATATCTGATTTTGGCTTGCGGGTTGTTCTGCTGCAGGATGGCTAGCCGATCCTCCATGAATGCCGTAGAGGATGGGTTGTGATCAATCCACCAGCAAATATGCAGAAATATCCATAGCTGATACAGCACGACAAGCAGTAACAGGGCTAATAGCCCACGCAACAGCATTTTTCTGAAAGTCATAGCCGCAATTGTGCAATGACAGGCGCAGTTTCGGGATGTATCCGTCGCCAGATGAAAAATGCTTCAGCAGCTTGTTCAACCAGCATGCCCAGTCCATCTGACACATGCCTTGCACCATGCTGGCGCGCAAAGGTCATGAACGGCGTTTGCCTTCCATACATCATGTCGTAGGCCAAGGAGCCCGAGGCAAAGATATCAGGCGGGAGTGGCAGGTTGGCATCGGTTAAACCGGTAGAAGTGGCGTTGATGATGATGTCGAATGCATTGCCAGGCAGATCATGGAATGCATAAGCGTTGACGGATACAAAACGGAAATCGCCCTGCTCCTCGACTTTCTTCACCATGGTCAAGGCTTTGTCCAGAGTACGATTGGTGATGACCAGCAGGTGCGGATGCTGCTCGAGAATGGGGTGCAGCACACCTTCGGCCGCGCCGCCCGCCCCGATCAACAGTACCTTTTTGGACTGGAAGCTGATGGCGAGATTTTGCTGAATGTCGCGTACTAGGCCCACGCCATCGGTATTATCACCATAGACGCCATCACTGTTGAACACCAGTGTATTGACGGCACCAGCATCATGCGCGCGCTCAGTAAGCTGATTTACCAGATGGAAAGCTTCCAGCTTGAACGGCACGGTGACGTTGGCCCCCTTGAAGCCGTTGTCCCGCATGATTTCTACAGTGCGGGAAAACCCATCCAAAGGTGCAAATATCTTGCTGTAGTCCATGTCCTGCCCCGTTTGCAGGGCAAAAGCAGTATGAATGTCCGGCGACTTGCTATGTTCGACTGGGTTGCCGATTACCGCGTAACGATCTGTCACGATCTACCCGTGGGTCCAGGGCAGGCCGGCAACCTTCCAGCCATTGATATGGCCTCGCTGCTTGGTTTTGGGATCAGCGATCCCTTCAAACCCCTCGATCACATTGTAGGCTTCGGTAAATCCTGCCTGGCTAGCCTGCAGGGCAGCATTATGAGAACGGGCGCCAGTGCGACAGATGAACATCACCAAAGCCTCATGGTCGAGCTGGGCCTCAAGCTGGGCACGAAAATTGGGATTGGGGACCCAGCCCGGGTAAAAGGACCACTCTATGTGGCTCGCTTGAGGAATCTTGCCGACGAGTTCCAGTTCCGCTTTGCTGCGCACATCAACAAGCCGCGCGCTGGGGGCAAGTTCAAGCAGGGTATAGGCTTCGGCTGGGGTGAGTTCTCCAGCATAAGGCAGGCCTTTGGCTTCTGCCCGCTCCCTGGCGGTTTGCAGAATTTTATTCAGTGTTCCCATCACAAATCTCCAATTGCACTTCTTTGGTGCACCATCTCAAGCTTATGCATTATTTTGGTGCCACAACTTCCCATTCTCTTTTGTAACCCGCTGTGTGAAAATACTATTCTTTGATTTTTCTATGGCACGGTTCCTGCTAGTTTGTCGTGTCCTTTTATTTTGTCCTTGATTTTACACTTTTACGCAACCTATCTAACTCTATCTGGGGAGAATTAAATGGCAGTAGCCGACGTAATGAAAATGGTGAAGGAAAACGACGTCAAGTTTGTTGATTTCCGTTTTACAGACACCAAGGGGAAAGAACAGCACGTTACCGTACCCATCTCAGCATTCAATGAAGAGAAGTTTACCGAAGGTCACGCTTTTGATGGCTCCTCCATCTCCGGCTGGAAGGGTATTCAAGCTTCCGACATGCAGCTGATGCCTGACCCTGAAACCGCTGTGCTCGACCCTTTCATGGACGAGCCTACCCTGATTCTGACCTGCGACGTAGTGGACCCTACCGACGGCAAGGGTTACGACCGTGACCCACGCTCCATCGCCAAACGCGCTGAAGCCTACCTCAAGTCCAGCGGAATTGGTGATGTTGCCTACTTCGGCCCTGAACCAGAATTCTTCATTTTCGACTCCGTCGAGTGGAAAGCCGATATGCAAGGCTGTTTCGTCAAGATCAATTCCGAAGAAGGCGCTTGGTCCTCCGGCGAAAAGACCGAAGGCGGCAATACTGGTCACCGCCCTGGCGTCAAGGGCGGCTACTTCCCAGTCCCTCCGGTCGATTCCCTGCAGGACATCCGTTCAGCCATGTGTATCGCGCTGGAAGGCATGGGCATTCCGGTTGAAGTGCATCACCATGAAGTGGCAACCGCTGGCCAGTGCGAAATCGGTACCAAGTTCAATAGCCTGGTACGCCGCGCTGACTGGACGCAGACCCTGAAGTACGTCGTGCTCAACACCGCTCACGCTTACGGCAAGACCGCTACCTTCATGCCCAAGCCTATCGTTGGCGACAATGGTTCCGGCATGCACGTGCACCAGTCCGTATGGAAGGATGGCAAGAACCTGTTCGCAGGTGACGGCTATGCCGGTCTGTCCGAGTTCGCGCTGTACTACATTGGCGGCATCATCAAGCACGCGCGTGCCTTGAACGCCATCACCAATCCCAGCACCAACTCTTACAAACGCCTGGTTCCGCATTACGAAGCACCGGTCAAGCTGGCCTACTCCGCCAAGAACCGTTCCGCTTCGATCCGTGTGCCTTTCGTACACAGCGACAAGGCCCGCCGCATTGAAGCACGCTTCCCCGATCCGACCGCCAACCCATACCTGGCATTTGCTGCCCTGCTGATGGCTGGCCTCGACGGTGTACAGAACAAGATCCATCCGGGCGAACCGGCGACCAAGGATCTCTACCATCTGCCACCAGAAGAAGATGCCCAGATCCCAACCGTTTGCTCTTCCCTGGATCAGGCACTGGAGCATCTGGCCAACGATCACGAGTTCCTGACCCGTGGCGGCGTGTTCTCAGAAGACTGGATCCAGAGCTACATCGATCTGAAGATGGAAGAAGTGACCAAGTTGCGCATGACCCCGCATCCGGTCGAGTTTTCCTTGTATTACAGCTGCTAGGCGGCAAGGCAGCACGAAAAGGCGGGGAAACCCGCCTTTTTTATTGCCTGGTCAACGCCAGAGCATTCAGCGCGTTGCTTTGGGCATGTGTTCTCAACTACACTTCATTGCATGAATAAAAACATCTTTCTGCTGCTTTGCCTCGTTGGCTTTGCCAGTACGGCACTCGCCGAGATTTACAAAAAGGTCGATGAAGACGGTCACGTCACCTATTCCAATGTACCTATCAAGGGCGGCGTGAAGCTGACTCTGGAGCCCCCAGTATCCACAGGGTCAGAATCCTCCACAGCCCGGCCTCGCGTAAAGAAGCCAACACCGGCCAATTTTCCGCGCGTGGACAGGGAAACGCAGACCAAGCGCGACGACAAGCGCAAACAGATCCTGATGGAGGAATTGGAAGCGGAGAAGAAGGCCCTTGAAGAGGCAAAACATGCCTATACAGAGGGTGAAGCCGCACCTGAGGTATACCGCACCAAGGATGGCAAGACGCGCCGTAATGTGGCGAAGTACGAAGAAAAAATGCAGCGTTTACAGGCCGAGGTGGATGCACACCAGCGGAATGTCGAGCTGTTGCAGAAAGAGCTGGATTCCCTTAATTAGCTTGCGGCTTCTGGCCTAGCTTTTGCTTACAGCAGGAGTCATGGTACAAAATATTCCGCCTTCCTTCGCCGGCCTCGAGCATCTGGCCACCGCCGTCGTCTTGCTCGACAAGTCCCGCAAGGTCATCTATGCCAACCCGAGCGCGGAAGTGCTGTTCGCCACGAGTGCGAAACAGATCAACGGGCAGGATATCACGCAGGTTTTTCCAGGCTGCGAAATCCTGCATCTGGCTGTAGATAATGCCATCGAAAACCACAGTCCTTTCCGCGAGCATGAGTTCATGCTCACCACCCAACGCCAGGCTTCCCTCGCCGTGACTTGCACGGTCACGCCAGTAGACCAGCCGCCGGCCTGCCTGGTGCTCGAATTCCAGCAAATGGACCAGCAATTACGTATTGCGCGGGAAGAACGCATGCTCATCCAGCAGCAAGCGAATGCCGAACTGCTGCGCAACTTGGCGCATGAGATACGCAACCCCCTGGGTGGCTTGCGTGGTGCAGCTCAGCTGCTGGAGCACGAGCTGCCGCAAGTGAACCTGCGGGAATATACGCAGGTCATCATCAAAGAGGCCGACCGCTTGCAATCGCTGATGGACCGCCTGCTGGTACCCCACCGCGTACCGAAGTATGAGCCTACCAACATCCATGAAGTACTGGAGCGAGTGCGCAGCCTACTGCTCGCAGAATCGCCAAAGGGGGTAGAAGTGCGGCGCGATTATGACACCAGCCTGCCGGAGCTGATCGGCGACCGCGAGAAGCTGATCCAGGCCGTACTGAATATTGCGCGCAACGCTGTGCAAGCCATGCACGGCAGGGGGCGTGTCATACTCCGTACACGGGCCGAGCGGCAGGTTACCCTGGCCAAGCAACGCTACCGTGTGGCCATCAAGCTGCAGATTATCGACAACGGACCCGGTGTGCCTCCTGACATCCGTGACCGTATTTTCTACCCCTTGGTCTCGGGCAGCGAGGGTGGCTCTGGCCTGGGCTTGACGCTGGCCCAAACATTCATCACCCAGCATCACGGCATGATTGAGTGCGAAAGCGAGCCTGGCAATACCTGCTTCACAATCTTGCTGCCGATCGAAAGCACTGTAATGAAATATCTTTTACCCCGACAATAAAGAGTCAAACAGGACAACATGAAACCAATCTGGATCATTGATGACGACCGTTCCATCCGCTGGGTATTCGAGAAGGCCCTGGCCCGCACTGATATGGAATTCAAGACCTTTGCGTCGGTGCCGGAAGCACTGAATGCATTGAACAGCGAAGAACCTCAGGTGGTGGTCAGCGATATTCGCATGCCGAACGGCTCTGGCCTCGATTTCTTGCAGGAGATCAAGAAACGGCTGCCGGATATCCCTGTAATCATCATGACGGCCTATTCGGATCTTGAAAGTGCTGTCGCTGCTTTCCAGGGCGGCGCGTTTGAGTACCTGGCCAAGCCATTCGACGTGGACCAGGCGGTCGACATCATCCGCCGTGCTGTAGATGAAAGCATGCGACAAGCCACAGAAGCGGTTGCGCCGGAGGAAACACCGGAAATCATCGGCCAGGCACCTGCCATGCAGGAGGTCTTCAGGGCCATTGGACGGCTGAGCCGCTCGCATGCCACCGTACTCATCAATGGCGAGTCGGGCACGGGTAAGGAACTGGTGGCCCGCGCCCTGCACAAGCATAGCCCTCGCGCCGAAAAGCCATTCATTGCCATCAACACTGCGGCCATCCCCAAGGACCTGCTCGAGTCGGAGCTATTCGGGCATGAACGCGGCGCCTTCACCGGAGCCCAAGCAGCACGGCGTGGCCGTTTCGAACAAGCAGACGGCGGTACGTTGTTCCTCGATGAAATCGGCGACATGCCATCTGACCTGCAGACGCGTTTGCTACGCGTGCTGTGCGACGGCCAGTTTTATCGTGTGGGCGGCCACCAACCTGTAAAAGTTAACGTGCGCATCATTGCCGCCACCCATCAGGACCTGGAAGAACGCGTGAAACTTGGTCTCTTCCGGGAAGATCTGTTCCACCGGCTCAATGTCATTCGCCTAAGATTGCCACCATTGCGTGAACGGCGTGAAGATATCTCGCTGCTGATTCGGCATTTTCTGCAGCAAAGCGCACAGGAGTTGGGCGTGGAAGCGAAGCAACCTTCCGCAGCGGCTTTGCGCTACCTGTCCACGCTGGGTTGGAGTGGTAATGTGCGCCAATTGGAGAATGTCTGTCACTGGCTGACTGTGATGGCGCCGGGCCAGAACATTGACGTAGCCGACCTGCCACCAGAACTGAAGGAGGATGCCAGCAAACCTTTGAGCACCTCTTCCTGGCAGGAAGCGCTGGCAGCCGAGGTGACGGATGCGCTCAACAGAGGCGACCAGAATATTCTGGATGCAAGAACGCGCGAGTTCGAGAAAATCCTGATCATGAAGGCGCTACAGCACACCGGCGGCCGCAGGATCGAAGCTGCCAATCAGCTGGGCATGGGTCGTAACACCCTGACGAGGAAGATCCAGGAGTTGGGCATAGAGTAGTTCGATGTCCCTGATGGCGGTGGGCGAACCTAGAGGCCCAACTAATTCGCTATCGCCTGCGCCTGAAGATCCGCATGGTAGCTGCTGCGGACCATAGGGCCACTGGCAGCATTGCTGAAACCCATGGCTTCAGCCTGTACCCGGAATTCGTCGAAGCGTTCGGGCGTGACAAAGCGCATCACTGGCAGATGATGCACACTCGGCTGCAGATATTGACCGAGCGTTAGCATATCCACCTGGTGATTGCGCAGATCATGCATCACCTGCAGGATCTCTTCGTCTGTTTCGCCAAGACCTAACATCAGTCCGGATTTCGTCGCGATCTGCGGGAAGCGCGCCTTGAACTCGGCCAGCAGCTTCAGAGAATGGGTGTAATCGGAACCAGGACGTGCCGCCTTGTAGAGGCGCGGCACCGTTTCCAGGTTGTGATTCATCACTTCAGGTGGCGCCTCGGCCAGGATTTCCAGTGCTGTCTCCAGACGGCCGCGAAAATCCGGTACCAGAATCTCAATACGGATATGCGGGGAGTGCTTGCGCACGGCACGGATACAGTCAACGAAATGCTGGGCCCCACCATCGCGGAGGTCATCGCGATCCACACTGGTAATCACAACGTACTTAAGCCGCATGGCTGCAATGGTGCGACCGAGGTTTTCGGGTTCATTGACATCGGGGGGCAATGGCTTGCCGTGGGCCACATCGCAGAACGGGCAGCGTCTCGTGCAAACGTCGCCCAGTATCATGAAGGTCGCTGTACCGCCACTGAAACATTCGCCGATATTCGGGCAGGAGGCTTCTTCACACACCGTGTGCAAGTTGTTTTCGCGCAGGACTTTCTTGATCTCCTGAAAGCGCGCGCTGTCTGGCACTTTCATACGGATCCAGTCCGGCTTACGCATGGCAGGCTGGGGGACAATCTTGATCGGTATGCGGGCAGTCTTGGCTGCGCCGGTTTCCTTTTGCCCTGCTATCTTTGGTTTGGTAATTACAGTATCGCTCATGCCGTCTCTACTAAAGTTTCCGTATCGTTCAACTGCTGCATGATATGCCGTAGCAGCCGGTCCGCAATTTCATTCTGTGGCAATTGAATCCCCAAATCGCGCAGTTGAGTGACTTGCAGCCCTTGATAACCGCAGGGGTCGATCGCCAAAAAGGGCGATAAGTCCATATCCACATTAAACGCCAGCCCATGGTAACTGCAGCCATTTTTGAGTCGTAAGCCTAAAGAAGCAATCTTACGCCCCCCGACATAAACACCCGGGGCATCGGCGCGAGCAATCGCACTAATATCAAATTCTGCCAATAGCGCAATAATGACATTTTCCATCGCACTGACTAATTGGCGAATATTCCAGCCATTGCGTTTGAGGTCCAGCAGTAAGTAAACAACAATCTGGCCGGGGCCATGGTAAGTGATCTTGCCGCCACGATCGACCATTACCAGCGGGATATCCTGACGTGTAGGCAGCCGAACGGCGCGGCGGTTGAGGCCTAAGGTGTAGACCGGCGCATGTTCTGTCAGCCACACTTCATCTGGGGTTTGCGGTGTACGGCTCAGCGTGAATGCCTGCATGGCATGCCAGGTCGTTTCGTAGTCGGCGCGGCCGAGCTGGCGAAGTTGCACGGAGCTCATGGAATCAAAGCACCACGCGAACCATAGGATGTGCAGTCAGTGCCCGGTAAAGCTCATCAAGCTGTGGTTTGGAAGTGACATACACCATACAAGTCAGGCTGATGTAGCGTCCACCTGAACTTGCGCGCAATTCCGTCTTGCCGGCGTGGAAATCGGGTACATGCGTCTGGATCAGCGCAATGATCGTTTCCGCAAAATCCTCACGTGTTTCACCCATTACCTTGATGGGGAAGTCGCAGGGAAATTCGATCAGTGTGTCATTGTCGGCCATCACTCATCCCACAGTTCGCATGACGTCCTGCTTGTAATTCTGATAGATCTCGTACATGCGTTTGAACACCGGCCCAGGTTTGCCACCGGCTATGGGTTTGCCATCCAGTGTGGTGATTGGCAGGATTTCGCGTGCGGAAGAGGTGGTCCATAGCTCATCCGCAGCACGAATGCGCACTTCCTCAAAATGACCAATCTCCAGGGGAATATCATTGGCTTCAGCGAGCTCCAGGATCAGGTCATAGGTAATGCCCGGCAACATATGGTTATCCTTGGGGGGCGCCAGGATAACCCCGTTCTCGACAGCAAAGATATTGCTGACCGCACCCTCAGTCAAAATGCCATCCCTGAACAGCACCGTCTCTACCGCGCTGGCATCCACTGCCATCTGCCGCAGCAACACGTTGGGCAACAGCGAGATGGCTTTGATATCGCAGCGATCCCAACGGAAGTCATCAGCACTAACGGCAGCTACTCCCTGTTCGCGGATAGCAGCAGAGGGCGTGACAAGCGGCGAGCACATCATGAATACGGTAGGCACCACTTCTATAGGAAACGCGTGGTCGCGTGGCGCTGGTCCCCGTGTCACCTGAAGGTAAAGCGAAATGTCCTTGTATTCTGAGGAGCAAGCCATATTCGGTACCAGGAGCTCACGGATGAGCCTTTCCCAGGTGTATGCATCATGCGGATTGGGCAGGCGAATAGCCGTCAGACTCTGGTCCAGCCTTTTCAGATGTTCCCGCAAGCGGAAAGGGTGGCCTGAGTAGACCGGTATGACTTCATAGACCCCATCCCCAAAAATGAAACCGCGATCCAGCACCGGCACATAGGCCTGCTCAATGGGGAGAAACTTGCCGTTCAGGTAGACGGTCTGGGTCATCGCTTAATTACTCGAACCAGAGTTTGATGCTATCCCACAGACGACCGAATATCCCCGCCACTTCCACCTTTTCTGCCGCCACCAGGTTCTCTTGATGAATGACTTTGCCGTTCAGGGCAAACTGGATAGTACCGATGGTTTGCCCTGCATTGATGGGTGCCAGCAGCGGCTGCTTACTGGTCACTGTTGCCTTTACTTGCGCGTATTGGTCTTTGGGCAGGGTGAGGAACAGGTCATTCGCCACAGTAGCTGCCAGCATATCATTGTGACCCTTCCATACCTTGAGCGATTTCACAGGCTGGCCCTTCTTGTAAACCAGGCTCGTTTCGTAATATTGAAAGCCATAGTTGAGTAGTTTCTGGCTCTCAGTCGCTCGTGCCGTCTCGGAAGGGGCTCCTACCACCACCGAAACCAGACGGGTATCGTTGCGTTTGGCCGAGGTCACCAGACAATAACCCGCAGATTCCGTATGGCCGGTTTTCATGCCATCAACATGGGGGTCAACCCACAGCAGACGGTTGCGGTTGGGCTGGGTAATCTTGTTGTAGGTGTATTCCTTGACTGAATACAGGCGCTTGTACTGATCCGGAAAATCTTTGATGAGTGCTGCCGCCACCAGAGAAAGGTCATATACCGTGGTGTAATGCTGGGGATCAGGCAGGCCCGTCGCATTGACGAAATGGCTGTTTTTCATGCCCAGCCTGACGGCTTCCTTGTTCATGAGATCGGCAAAGGCTTCTTCGGTTGCCGCCACGCCTTCTGCCAAAGCGATGGAAGCATCATTGCCCGATTGAATAATCACGCCATGCAGTAATTCATCCACGGTTACCGGCTTGTTAGGTTCGACGAACATGCGCGATCCTTCAGCCTTCCATGCCTTATTGCTAATCGGCACAGTCTGGTCCAGCTTCAGGTAGCCGTTCTTCAATGCCTTGAAGACCAGATAGGCCGTCATAATCTTGGTGAGGGATGCTGGTTCTATGCGCTCATGCGGTGACTGCTGGGCAATGACATTACCGCTATTGAAATCGCGCAGGATGTAGGCCTTGGTCGCCAAAGCTGGCGGGGGCGGAATATCCACCGCATGGGCTGAAACAGCCATGAGAGATAAGACAAAGGCTAATGCTAGCGATAGATGGCGCATGGTTAACTCACTACAGTTCGTTTATTGACGGATCAGGATGGCGGAAGTCTTGAGCGCGCGGCGAATTTTCTCTGCTGCATCTTCGGCTTCCAGACGGCTGGCATAAGGCCCAAGCCTTACACGATAAGTGCCTGCATTATACCAGCTCTCTACAGGCACATTTCCCACGAGATTCTGGTTTTTCAGCTTACCAATCAGCGACTCCGCGTTAGGCTTGTGCTTGAAGGCGCCTACCTGTACGTAATCCCCCATTGCAGGAGCGGAGGAAGTCCCCTGTTGCTCAGGCGCTTCGATGGCTGCGGGTTGTGGCACTGGCGGTGGCGGTTCAACTTGTGACGTGACGATTCTGGCAGAGCCTCCCTCGGGTTGCGATGACGCTGCCGCCGGTTTAAGCATCGCCCGGTTATTAACGTCAATAGCTTCCACCTCGACCATCCCGCTGCCTTTCTCAATCAGTCGCAGCTTATAGGCCGCGGCATAGGAAAGGTCGACTACACGGTCGCTGTGGAAAGGCCCCCGATCATTGATCCGCACAATCACCGAGCGCCCGTTATCCACATTCGTGACTCGCGCATAGCTGGGCAGCGGCAATGTAGTGTGCGCGCCGGTCATGCTGTACATATCGTAGACCTCGCCGCTGGAAGTCTTGCGGCCGTGATAGCGTTTACCATACCAGGAGGCCAGACCGCGCTCCTTGTAAGGGCGGTATTCCGTCATCGGCACATAACGTTTCCCTAATGCGCTGTAAGGGAGGTTGGCACGGGCCAGCAGAATTTCGGTCCGAGGCACTGCATCGGGGATGTTGTCGATATTCGCCGGAGGGTTTTCCCCCGGGCCATCATCCAGATAATAGCCGCCAGGTTTAGTGGCAGCTTTAGGCGACTGCGCTACCGGCTCGGCTGATTGAACAGGCTCTTCAGACTTGATAATGCCCTTGCCGCCACATGAAATCAGTGTGAAACAAAACATCAGGAGCAGGGGGAGCCGGCAGAGTGGATGGGGCATCATGTGGTCACGAGTTTCTTGTGGGTTTGGATGCTCATTAAAATACCAAAACCCAGCAGTAAGGTCACGAGGGAAGTTCCACCATAGCTGATCAGCGGCAAAGGTACACCCACGACGGGCAAGACGCCACTGACCATACCGATGTTGACGAAGGCATAGGTGAAGAAGGTCAGCGTGATGCTGCCGGCCAGCAGCCGGGAGTATGTATTCTGTGCATGTGCGGCAATCCACATGCCGCGCCCAATGATTATCGTGAACAGGAACAGCAGCAGCAGATTGCCCACCAGGCCAAACTCTTCGCCAAACACAGCGAAAATGAAGTCGGTAGTCCGTTCCGGCAGGAAATCGAGCTGAGACTGAGTGCCTTTCAACCAGCCTTTCCCGCCCAAACCGCCGGAGCCAAGGGCGATCGTTGCCTGAATAGTGTGATAGCCGGCACCCAGCGGATCCTGGAAAGGATCGAACAGAATCTCAATACGGCGGCGCTGATAATCATGCAACAGGGACCAAAACACAGGCCCGGCAGCGGCGAGCGTTATGCCCGCCCCCACCAGCAGCTTCCAGCTCAGCCCTGCCAGGAACAGCACATAGAAACCAGATGCAGCGATCAACAGCGACGTCCCAAGATCCGGCTGTTTCATGATGAGCAGCACGGGAACCCCAAGCATGATGCCGGCAATCACGTGGTCGAACAGTTTGGGAGTCTCCTCGCGCTTGCTGAAATACCAAGCCAGCATCATGGGCACGGCGATTTTCATGATTTCGGAAGGTTGTATCTTCACCACGCCAAGATGCAGCCAGCGACGGGCCCCATGGCTGATTTCACCGAACAATGCCACACCTACCAGCAATAGCAGACCCAGCAGATATAACGGCAAAGAAGCACGCTCCAGATGCTGCGGTGGAATATTGGCAGCAAGCCACATGAAAGAGAGGGCCACCAGCAGGTTGACGCCTTGCGCCATGATGCGCTCCATGCTTTGCCCAGACGCGCTATACAGTACTGCCGAACCGGTCAGCACCGCCATGATGAGGCAACCCATGAGGAATGAATCGATATGCCGGGTGAGGTACTTGGCAATGGTACTAATCATGCACATTCTCCTCGGCAGGCGGAATAACGGGTTTCGTTTCCTTGGGCGGGTCCGGCATCTTGCCCAGCAGGTAATAATCCATGACCTTGCGCGCGATCGGCCCTGCAGTTGACCCACCATGGCTGCCGTTTTCTACAATTACGGCGAGCGCAATTTTCGGTGCTTCCAGAGGGGCGAAGGCAATGAACAGTGCGTGGTCACGATGACGCTCGTTAATCTTTTTCTCATCGTACTTTTCGTTCTGCTTGATGCCGATGACCTGTGCAGTGCCCGTTTTGGCAGCGACGGCATAAGGGGCACCGGCGCCGACGCTAACTGCCGTGCCACCCGGCAAAGTCACATCTCGCATAGCGAGCTTGATCACTTCCATATGCTCAGGCGTGATCGTGACCTTGTCCACCACAACGGGTGACACAGGCTTACTCTTGCCCGTGCTCGTCGCCTGGATGGCAGACACCAGATGAGGTCTCATGGCAACACCATTATTGGCGAACATGGCGGTAGCCTGCGCCAGTTGCAAAGGGGTCACTAAGGTATATCCCTGACCGATGCCTACAATGACCGTCTCGCCGGGATACCATGGCTGCTTCCAACGCCTTCTCTTCCACTCGGGCGTGGGAAGCAGGCCGCCGATTTCCCCCCGCATATCAATCCCGGTTGCTTTTCCGAAGCCGAAATGACTCAGAAAACCCGCCATTTTTTCGATGCCCAGCTCCACAGCGAGCCCATAGAAAAAAATATCACAGGATACGGTGATGGCCTTGCGCATATCGACGCGGCCGTGGCCCCCTGGCTTCCAATCCCGATAGCGGTGAGAGCTCCCGGGCAGAGTGAAATAGCCGGGATCACTGATGCTGAAGGGCGGCTCACGCTTCCCGGCATCCAGTCCTGCCAGAGCAACAAAAGGCTTAAGTGTGGAACCCGGCGGATAGATACCGCGCATGGGCCTGTTGATCAGCGGACGATCCAACGATTCATTGAGGGCTTTCCAGTTTTCAGAATCGATGCCGTCTACAAACAGGTTAGGATCAAACGTCGGCTGGCTGACGTAGGCGAGCACCTCGCCATTGGTCGGATTGATTGCGACCAACGCGCCCCGCCGGTCACCAAAGGCTTCCTCGGCAATACGTTGCAGCTTGCTGTCAATGGAAAGCACCAGGTTGTCCCCGGCCACAGGCGCCGTACTCGACAGCACACGCACGGCATGCCCATCGGCATCAATCTCGACCTGCTGTGAACCGGTAATCCCATGCAGGGTGCGTTCATAAAACTGCTCTACCCCACTTTTGCCAATATGGTCCGAGCCCAGGTAGTTTGAAAGGTCGCCTGCCTTCTCCAGGGCAGCCAAGTCCTTATCATTGATGCGCCCGATATACCCGACGAAATGGGAGCCTAGGCTTTTTTCAGGATAATGCCGGAACAGCCGCGATCGGATTTCAACACCAGGGAATCGATAACGATTCACGGCAAAACGCGCCGCCTCTTCCTCGTTCAAATGAGTCCTAAGCGGGACACTTTCGAAACTGTGGCTTTGCGCGCGCAGCTTCTTGAAGCGTTTGCGGTCAAGAGAGCTGATTTCAACCAGTTTGCCAATCTCATCAATTGTGGCTTCAATATCTTCAATTTTGCCCGGTGTCAGCTCTAAGGTATAGGCAAAGAAGTTATGGGCAAGCACGACGCCATTGCGGTCAAGAATCAGTCCGCGGTTCGGGACGATGGGTACGACAGAGATACGGTTGTTCTCCGCCATGGTCTGGTAATGGTCGTATTTGACGACCTGCAGATAGAACAGACGCACGCCCAATATGCTAAAGCAGGTCAGCACAACGACTGCAGCAACAGCAAGCCGGATACGGAAATAATGCTGCTCGTGCCGGTAATTCTTGAGTTCTGAGCGCGTTCTCATGCGCGGATATCAAGCTCTACGAGTGTGGGCACTACCTGTTCCTACCCCTGAAATGACAACCAGCTGCCACAGCAGGATACCGGTGATGCTTGGCAGGAAATAACTCCAGCCTGGGACTTCTCCGCCTGCCAGAAGTTTAAGGATAAGCACGATCACCTGAGACAGCAACAGCAATAGCAGCACATAACCAGCCTGCTGCCAGCTATTGAACAGGATCAGACGCCGCTGGTAACTCACCGCAAAGTACGCTACCACTGCATAAGCCAGGGCATACTGGCCGAACAATCCGCCGGTAATCAGATCCATCACCACCCCGGCAAACCACGCCGTGCCAATGTTGACAATATGCGGCGCACGGAACAGCCAGTAGATCACTACCAGGAGAATGAAATCAGGCCGCAACATCAGGCCGAACCCAGCCCAAGGTAGCAGCTGGAATATCAGCGCCATCAGCATCGAGAAAAATACGGCTCTGAGACTAATGATTGGCATTGGCAGGGACTGCATTCGCTGGAGTTTGTTGGGGGACATCAGCCACTGGCTGTGCCTTCTGGTAGGCATCCGGCTTGGGCATCGCGAGGACCAGCACTTCACGGTAATTCTCAATGCCCGCCACCGGCGTACAAATAATCTTGGCAAACGGAGAATCGGGATTACGTTCGATGCTGGTGACGATGGCGACTGCCAAACCCGTGGGATAAACACCATCAATACCCGAGGTGATCAGCTTGTCCCCCTTGCGGATATCCACGTTGGCAGGCAGGTAAGGCAAGTCGATTGTATTGTCTCGGCCGTGCCCGAAGGCAATGGCACGCAGGCTGTTACGCTCGACCTGCACTGGGATTGCCAGCTCCTTGTCCGTCACCAGCGTTACCTCACTGCTGAAGGGATAGACGCGTGTGATCTGACCCATTACGCCAGCCTCATCCACGACTGCCTGGCCAGCTGCAACGCCCTGGTTGGTGCCCAGGTTAACCACAATTTTGTGTGAAAACGGGTCTCGGCCCGCGTGCATGATCTCAGCCAGTTGCGCCTGCTGGTTCCAGGATTTGGAAGCCCCAAGAAGATTGCGTAAGTGAGCGTTTTCCGCCTCTAACGTCCGCAGTTTCTGCAATGCCACACCCTGTTCAAGCGATTGGCGGGTTAAGCGCTGGTTGTCGATGTAAAGCTGATGATGAGAGGTTAGGTAATCGGCCGTCTGGCGATACATGTCAACCGGAACATTAGCCGCCACTTGCAACGGATGTATCAAAGCCATGAAACCTTCGCGAACCTCGCGCAGGTAATGTAGGCGTGCATCAGTTGCCATTAGGGTAACAGAGAGGGCAGCGAAGAAGACCAGCCGTGTCATGGGACTGGGGCCGCGAACAAAAAAAGCCGGAGTCTGCTGAGGTTCCATGCTGCGTGACACCTAGCTAACGTCCAGCTCTAATCAAGTGAAAAACCCAGTCTCCGGGGGAACCTGCAGGCATGACAGGCAAATCCCCTGATCATTACTCGTTGGCGAATACATTACCCAGCTTATCCATCTCCTCCAAAGCACGGCCGCTGCCACGCGCCACACAGGTCAATGGGTCTTCTGCCACAATCACCGGCAAGCCGGTTTCTTCCATCAGCAGGCGGTCAAGGTCACGCAACAATGCGCCACCACCGGTCACCACCATCCCCTTCTCGGCAATATCGGCACCGAGTTCTGGTGGGGTTTGCTCGAGTGCGGACTTAACCGCCCCCACTATCGCATTGAGCGGCTCGGTCAGTGCTTCCAGAATTTCATTGCTGGAAATGGTGAACTTACGTGGCAAGCCTTCCGCAAGATTGCGTCCGGTGACTTCCATCTCCAACACTTCGGAGCCGGGGAAGGCGGAACCAATGTTCTTCTTGATGAGTTCGGCTGTCGGTTCGGAAATCTGCATGCCGTAATTGCGGCGGATGTAATCGATGATGGCCTGGTCGAATTTGTCACCACCCACGCGCTCCGACTTGGCGTACACGATCCCTCCCAGCGAGATCACACCAACCTCAGTGGTGCCGCCACCAATGTCCACAATCATGGAGCCAGTTGCTTCCGCTACCGGCATATCCGCGCCTATGGCTGCTGCCATAGGTTCCTCAATCAAATAAACCTGCCTTGCTCCAGCGCCGATGGCTGATTCACGGATGGCACGGCGTTCTACCTGGGTGGAGCCTACTGGAACACAGATGATGATGCGTGGATTGGGCGAGAAGAGACGGGATTCGTGGATCTTGCGGATGAAGTACTTGAGCATTTGCTCAGTGATGGTGAAATCGGCAATCACACCGTCCTTCATCGGGCGAATAGCCGTGATATTGGCTGGCGCTCGTCCTAGCATGCGCTTGGCCTCTATACCTACAGCCAGCAAAGTTTTCTTGCCCGTCGGCCCGCCTTCCTGGCGAATCGCGACAACTGAAGGCTCATCAAGGACGATACCTTTGCCACGCACGTAGATCAGGGTATTGGCGGTACCCAGATCAATCGCCAGATCATTTGAGAAATAACTGTTTAGTAGACCTAACATGGTATCTGCTTCCTGAGACGAGCTGCCGCATCTCTAAAATGCACATACTCGCGGCTGAAGATGTGCTTGAAAATCGGGCTATAATAACTGATATCTTCAAGGAATTTAAGATTTGGAACCACAAAATGTCACTGAATAGCAGCGACGTCAAACGCATTGCCCACCTGGCTCGTATCGAGGTCACTGATAACGAGGCAGAAACCTTGCTGCAAAAGCTTTCCGGCATACTCAACCTGATCGAGCAAATGCAGGCCGTAGATACCTCCGGCATCACCCCCATGTCACACTCGCAAGACGTCACGCAACGCTTACGCCCAGATGCCGTGACAGAGACCGATCAGCGCTCACTGTTCCAGTCGATCGCGCCCAAGCTCGGCAATGGCGTGCAAGATCCGGCCGTAGCCGATGGTTTGTACCTCGTTCCCCAAGTCATCGAATAAACATGATCAACAGCAGCCTCAAGGAACTGGCAGCCATGCTTGCCAGCAAGCAGATATCAAGCGTCGAAATGACGCAGGAATTTTTGCAGCGCATTGACCAGCTCAATCCCGAGATCAATGCCTACATTACGCTTGACCATGAAAAATCACTGGCACAAGCCCGTGTTGCCGACCAGCGCATTGCGGCAGGCAGTGCAACATCCCTTACGGGCATTCCGATTGCGCAGAAGGACATTTTCTGCGCCAAGGGCTGGCGCACCACGTGCGGTTCCAAGATGTTGGAGAATTTCATTTCGCCCTATGATGCAGGCGTCATTGAACGCTTCGACCAAGCAGGTGCCGTCAACCTGGGCAAAACCAACATGGACGAATTCGCCATGGGTTCGTCCAATGAAACTTCGTATTTCGGCAAGGTGCAGAACCCCTGGGATCGCGAGCGGGTTCCCGGTGGCAGTTCGGGCGGCAGTGCTGCGGCAGTTGCAGCAAGGCTATGTGCGGCCGCAACAGGCACTGACACTGGCGGCTCCATCCGTCAACCCGCTGCGTTGTGTGGTTTTTCCGGACTCAAGCCCACCTATGGTCTGGTTTCCCGCTACGGCATGATCGCCTTCGCTTCCTCGCTGGACCAGGCAGGCCCGATGGCTAAATCTTGTGAAGACATGGCGCTCATGATGAATGTGATGACCGGCTTCGACGAAAGAGACTCCACGAGTCTGCACCATGAGAAGGAAGATTACACCCGCGATCTGGCTAAGCCGTTGGCTGGACTCAAGGTCGGTTTGCCTAGGGAGTTTTTTGCAGATGGATTGGATAGCGGGGTTGCAGCTGCCGTGCAGAATGCCATTGATGAGTACCGCAAGCTCGGTGCCGAGATGGTGGACATCAGCCTGCCCAACAGCATGCTGTCGATCCCCGTCTACTACGTACTGGCCCCGGCAGAAGCATCCAGCAACCTGTCACGTTATGATGGCGTGCGCTTCGGCCATCGCGCCGCTGAGTACGACGACCTGCTGGACATGTACTGCAAGAGCCGCGCTGAAGGTTTCGGTGCAGAAGTCAAACGCCGCATCATGATCGGCACTTATGTCCTGAGCGCTGGTTATTACGATGCCTATTACCTGAAAGCCCAACAAATCCGTCGACTAATTGCCAACGATTTCGCCGAAGCCTTCAAGCAGTGCGACATCATCATGGGTCCGACGGCACCCTCCACTGCCTTCAAGGCCGGGGAAAAAGCGGACGACCCCGTTTCCATGTATCTGCAGGACATCTACACCATCGCAGTCAATCTAGCCGGCCTGCCGGGGATGAGCATTCCAGCCGGCTTTGTGGATGGTCTGCCCACCGGCATTCAGATTATCGGCAACTATTTCGATGAAGCCCGCATGCTGAATGTGGGGCACGCTTATCAACAGGTGACTGACTGGCACCTTCAAATGCCACGAGGGATAGGGAACCTCTGATTATGTCCATCATGAGCTATGTTGCACTTGGATTTGAGATGATTGCGCGACGCGCGACGCAGGTCGTACTTGACGTACGAAGCCAAGGAGCGCAACAAAGCAAGCGCTCAAATCCAAGACAACCCGAATGGGCCTGCGGCTTTACAGGCGCCCTGCTGCGTCAAACTCCTCATGAAGGGAACAACCCTTCATCTCGTCCTTTTCCTTGCATTCCATCCCGTAAAGCCACAGTCGTAGCCATGCGGGCCATAATCGGAGGTTCCTAAATGGAATGGGAAGTCGTCATCGGGCTGGAAACTCATGTCCAGCTCAAAACACAATCCAAGATTTTCTCAGGCAGCAGTATCGCTTTTGGTGCGGCGCCAAATACCCAGGCCAATGGGGTCGATTTGGCATTCCCGGGCGTGCTGCCCGTGCTCAACCAGGAAGCCGTGCGTTGTGCTATCAAATTCGGCCTCGCCATTAATGCTGAAATCGCGCCGCGTTCGGTATTTGCCCGCAAAAATTATTTCTATCCTGACTTGCCCAAGGGCTACCAGATCAGCCAGTATGAGCTGCCGGTTGTGGGCAAGGGCGAGCTGACAATCCAGGTTGGCGATCAGGAAAAGACTGTCCGCATCACGCGTGCTCACCTTGAGGAAGACGCCGGGAAATCGGTGCACGATGTCTACGAAAACATGTCTGGCATCGACCTCAACCGCGCGGGTACACCATTGCTGGAAATCGTGACCGAACCGGATATGCGCTCTGCTGCTGAAGCCGTGGCCTACGCCAGGAAGCTGCACGAATTGGTGCAATGGATTGATATCTGCGACGGCAATATGCAGGAGGGCAGCTTCCGTTGTGATGTGAATGTTTCAGTACGGCGCAAGGGTTCTGACAAACTCGGCACCCGCCGCGAGATCAAGAACCTCAATTCCTTCCGTTTCATGCAGCAGGCCATCGAATACGAAACCCGCTGGCAGATTGAAACATTGGAAGACGGCGGCTCCATTCATCAAGCAACGGTACTATTCAATCCGGATACCGGTGAAACACGCGCCATGCGCTCCAAGGAAGAAGCCAACGACTACCGCTATTTTCCCGATCCGGACTTGTTGCCGCTCGCGGTCAGTGAGCAAGACAAGGATGCCGCCAGGGTATCCATGCCGGAACTGCCCCAGGCGATGAAGGCTAGATTTGAGCAGGAATATGGCCTCAGCGCTTATGACGCCAGCTCTCTAACCGCCTCACGTGCCCTGGCCGACTATTTCACTGCAGCTGTGAAAGCAGGTTGCGAAGCAAAGCTTGCAGCCAACTGGGTGATGGGCAGCATCTCCGCCAAGCTCAACGAGGAAGACAAACAAATTTCACAATCCCCCGTCTCTCCCGCTCAGCTCTCAGGATTGCTCAAACGCATTGCCGACAACACCATCTCCAACAAGATCGCCAGGGAAGTGTTTGATGCGATGTGGGCAGGCGAAGGTGAAGCGGACGCCATCATCGAGAAAAAGGGACTCAAGCAGGTCACCGACACAGGCGCCATTGAGGCCATAATTGACGAGGTGCTGGCAGCGAATGCAGCCATGGTGGAAGAATTCAAGTCGGGCAAGGAAAAAGCCTTCAATGCACTGGTTGGCCAAGCGATGAAAGCGTCAAAAGGCAAGGCAAATCCGGCTCAGGTAAACGACATCCTCAGGAAGAAACTGACGAGCTAGTGCTCAGGGTGCCGGCTGTGCCGGCGTCACATCTGGAACGGCATCAGCCGTATCTGTCGGCGCTTCTTCTGCGGGTGTGCTCCCCGCTTTCAACTCGATAAACCGCTGCTTGTCGTTGTCAAAGCGCGCACGCGTAGCGTCCATGCTCGCCTGCTTTTTCTTAATCTGGTTTTTGATGTTGCTGATTTCTGTTTGCTGGGCTTTCTGTTCGCGCACCAGGTCAGCAGGTACCGGCTTCTTGTTTTTGCTGAATCCGGCAATCGAGGCATTGGTCTTTTGCAAGCGTTCTTCCGTGGCACTCAATCTGAGCCCCAGGCTCTGCAATGATGCCTGATCCATCTGAAGGTTGCGGTCTCGTGCCAGCTCGATTTCCTTGGCGGTTGTAAAGGAATTGAGCAAGGCCTTGTCACGGCGCTCCTGCTCAGTCATTTCCATAGGTTTGTTTGCTTGTTTAGCGTTGGAATTGGCTGAGGGCGGTTTGGGTTTGACCTTTATGCCCTGTGAATTCATTTCAGTCGTCTGTTCACCCGCATATGAGGGCGGCAGCACATCACCATAATGGGTCACACCTTCGCCATCCACCCATTTCTTGATGCGTTTGGCTTCAGCCTGGACACTGGTGGTAGCCGCCAGCATCAAGGCTATAATAAGAAGAGGGGTGCATTGACGGGGGTACATGTCTACTCCATGGCTATGTGGTGCCGTAACTGCTCTTATAGGCCTCTATCGCATTCAGATTCTGCGCCATGTCCGATTGATTCCGCAAATAAATGATGAGGTTGCCCAGCTTGGCAATACTGCAAACCGGAATTCCGACGTTTTTTTCCACTTCCTGCACTGCCGACAACTCACTCAAGCCTCGTTCCTGCCGGTCGATGGCAATAGCAACACCACAAGGTTTTGCGCCTTCGCTCCGTATAAGTTCGACCGACTCGCGCACCGAAGTTCCAGCAGAAATGACGTCATCGATAATCAGCACATTCCCCCTGAGCGGCGCACCCACAATCGTGCCACCTTCGCCATGATCCTTGGCTTCCTTGCGGTTGAAGGCAAACGGCACATTGCGCCCTTGTCGGGCAAAGGCGATAGCTATACTTGAGACCAATGGGATGCCTTTGTAGGCTGGGCCGAACAGCATGTCGAAAGCAATACCCGATTCAGTAATCGCCCTGGCATAAAATTCACCCAGGCGCATGAGGCTCTCGCCGTCATTAAAGAGGCCGGCATTGAAGAAATATGGGCTCAGACGCCCCGCTTTGGTCTTGAATTCCCCAAAGCGCAAAACCTGCTTTTGCACGGCGAATTGGATAAACTCCTGGCTGAGGTCGGACATGGTTTGGACTTGATTAATTGGAAAGGTAATTGTGCTGCGTATTATATCCGTGAATCTCAATGGTATCCGCTCAGCCGCTAACAAGGGTTTCTATGCCTGGCTGCAAAAGCAGGATGCCGACGTCATCTGCATGCAGGAACTCAAGGCGCAAGCGGCCGACATGACGCGCGAAATGCTGCAGCCCGAGGGCTACCACGGCTATTTCCACTATGCGGAGAAAAAAGGCTACAGCGGTGTAGGCATTTATAGTCGGCGTCAGCCTGATGCCATTATCGAGGGACTGGGCATCCCCGATATCGATAGCGAGGGCCGCTATATCGAAGCGCAATTCGGCAACCTGAGCGTGGTTTCACTCTATCTCCCCTCCGGCTCCAGTGGGGAAGAGCGGCAGACGTTCAAATTCAGCGTCATGGAACGTTTCATGCCCCACCTGGAAGCGCTTAAAAAAAGCGGACGTGAAGTCATTATCTGCGGCGACTGGAACATCGCGCACCAGGAAATCGATCTCAAGAACTGGCGAAGCAATCGCAAGAATTCAGGCTTCCTGCCCGAAGAGCGGGCATGGATGACGGATTTATTCGGCCGCGTGCAGTGGGTGGATGTGTATCGGCTACTGCATCCAGAAACCACGGATGACTGCTACACCTGGTGGAGTAACCGCGGACAGGCCTGGGCCAAGAACGTGGGTTGGCGTATTGATTACCAGGTTGCGACGCCTGATATTGCCAAGACCGCACTTGCAGCCAAGGTCTACAAGGATGAGCGGTTTAGCGACCACGCGCCGTTAACCATTGATTACATCGTAGATTTTACCGGTTAGCCGCAGGATTTTAGGGACAATGCTTGCAGGACTTCTCCGCTATTGCGGTTCTGCACGAACATGGCAACGCCAGCATCACGCGTTTGCCAATCATCCGTAAGCGGAATCGTGCGTTGCCAATGATTCGCCTGCTGGAAACGATAAGGGCCGAACAACTGGCGCACCACATAATCATGGTGCAATTCACGCCCGTTGTTTTCGCCGGCATTGATGCGGCTCTTGAGATTGTTTTCATAGATGGCGAGATAGATATCAACTGAAGTTGACTCTGGCACCTGCGCACTCGCCTGCAGTTGGATCTGACTTCCTGGTGGACCCGTCATCTTCATGGCCAGCTTGATGTCAGTTGGGCGGCTGATGCCGGCGATAAGTCGGTTTAAATCCGAGTCGCTACGCCATTTACGAAAGTCACGGCCATTGAGCAGCATCTGGGGCGTATAGACGAAGCTGGCGCCATTGAGCGCTGCTGCTTGTTTTTGGCGCGCCGTAAATGCAGCTTTGGCAAAGCGATCCTTCCAGCCAATGTAGTCCCAGTAATCCACATGGAATGCCAACCGCACCACGTGTTTTGTGCCTTGCAACTTGCTCAGCCATTCATCTGCAGGCGGGCAACTGCTACAACCTTCGGAAGTGTAGAGCTCGAGCAATGGGACAGTGATAGCTCCGCTTTGTGCGGTACATTCCGCAAAAGCCGGCATGCTGGCAAACAGTATCAACAGTAGATATGCACGCATGAGATTCTCCTTCTACCTCTTAGTCGGTACCCGCCTGCATGGCTTACATTAAAAACGCCCTCTGCGTGCTGCACCGCCCTTATAATCTCTCCCAATAAACCAAAACAGGCCCTCCCACCAGCCATGAATGCCTATCTGGAAATTTTTCGCAGTCGCCGCGTCGCTGTCGTTTTCCTATTGGGATTCGCATCCGGTCTGCCCCTTGCATTGACCGGTGGTA
>Ga0196976_1000145_pt1 | contig 47243 bp, 30 predicted proteins | sample S3v_513CmetaG_FD_148644 | JGI IMG/M metagenome (GOLD analysis project Ga0196976, IMG submission 148644) | Soil microbial communities from Anza Borrego desert, Southern California, United States - S3+v_5-13C | ecosystem: Environmental > Terrestrial > Soil > Desert | place: USA: California... | reverse complement strand
CGAAGGTGACCGGCCCTTTCGTGATCATGGCGAAACCCATCGCCGCCCACGCCAGCCACGACCAGCGGGCGTTGCGCTCTTCCACCGCGCACCAGAACGCCGCCAGCGCCACGACCACGAAGAACATCAGCGCGCTGTCGAAGATGACGGTGCGCGCGAAGGCGACCACGAGCGGCATCGTGAGGAAGACGATGGTGGTCACCCAGGGGTCGTAGCCCGCGCGCCGCGCGAACCAGAAGAGCACCGCGGCGGTGGCCAGGGTGAAGAGATAGGCCGGCAGGCGCGCCGCCAGCTCGGTGGGGCCGAGGACTTCCATGAACGCGGCCTCGGCGGCGAAGTAGACCACCGGCTTGTCGAGATACGGCAGGCCGTTGAGGCGCGGCATGACGTAGTCGTTGGTGGCCGCCATCTCCCGCCCCACCTCGGCGTTGCGCCCCTCGTCGGCATCGAGCAGCGGCGGCCCCCCGAGGCGCAGGCCGATCGCCACCACCACCACCGCCAGCCAGACTTTCAGCAACGCGTGCAACGATAACAGTCTGGAGTGCGGCAGCGCCAGCTGCCGCTCTCCATGCGGCAGCCGCAGCTGCCGCGGGCGGGCGGAGGCTGGCGCCTCCGCCATGGAGAGCGCGAGCTAGCGCTCGCGCACTCCAGAAAGGCAGCGCTCGAACACCTCCACCGCCCGGTCGATCTGCTCCTCCGTGTGCGAGGCCATGATCTGGAAGCGGAACCGCGCGCGGTCGCGCGGCACGGCCGGGTACTCCACCAGGTTCGCGATCAGCCCCTGCTCCTCGAGCAGGCGCGAGGTGAAGCGGGCCGCCATCTCGCTGCCGCACATCACCGGCACCACGTTACTCGGGCTGCCGAGGCACTCGATGCCGCGCGCCTCGAACCCGGTCCGCAGGCGCAGGATGTTGTCGAACGAGCGCACGCGCAGCGCATCCCCCTCCTCGCCGCGCACGATGCGCATCGCCTCCAGCACCACCGCCGACTGCACCGGCGAGATGCCGTTCGAGTAGATGTGCGAACCGCCGTAGATGCCGAGGAACTGCCGCGCCGCGCGGCTGTTCGTGGCCACGAAGCCGCCGTTGCTGGAGAACGTCTTCGAGAAGCTCCCCATCACCAGGTCGACCTTGCCGAGCATCCCCTGGATGCCGATCTGTCCCGTGCCGCCGGGGCCCGTGGCGCCGAAGTCGTGCGCCACGTCCATCATCAGCACCGCGCCATGCTCGCGACAGACGTCCTGCATGGCCTCGATCTCCGGGCTGTCGGAGTCCATGGAGAAGAGTCCCTCGGAGACGACCAGGATGGCGTTCTGCGCGTCCTTGGCGCGGATGCGCGAGAGGCGGTGGCGCAGCGCCTCCACGTCGTTGTGGCGGAAGAGGTAGACGTTCTGCGTCGCGGCGCGCGCCCCCTGCATCAGGCAGGCGTGCGAGAGCTGGTCGATGACCACCGAGTCGCTCGGCCGCACCAGACCCGTGATCGCGCCGAAGCCCGCCGCCCAGCCGGTGGGGAAGAGGAGCACGTGCTCGGTCTCCAGCGCCTCGGCCAGCGCCTGCTCCAGGCGGCGTCCGGGGATGGTGTTCCCCTGCAGCATCGGCGAGGCGGCGGCGTGCGGGCCGAACTCGTCGAGCGCCTCCTTGGCGGCGGCGAGGATGGCCGGATGCTGCGACAGCCCGAGGTAATCCTGCGAACCGAAGTTCATCCCGGCCACGCGCCGCGCGTTCTGCGACCGCAGCACGGTCTCGCTCGCGGGACGCCCCTGCAGCGTGCGCGCGTACGGCCAGGTGTTCAATTCGGTACGCATGTCCAGCCACTCACCGAGAGGCCGCGTGCGGTCGAGCAGGTGGGATCCCTGGGGCGTGGCGAACAGACCGAGGTGCTTCGAGAAGGCTTCGGAAACGTCTGGATACAGCTCGAGCGATGAAGACAAACAGTTCTCTCCTGGACGATTTGGATTGTGTCGGCCGGTTGGACCTCCGGCCGTTGGACCCTGCCACAAGAAGACACGGATGAGTGTCATTCCCCGGCGGCCGAATTCCCGCGCCCCATACAATGTGCGGATGCCGCTGCAGCAGAACACGATGCTCGGCCCGTATCAGATCGCCGGAATCGTCGGCGAGGGCGGGATGGGGGTGGTCTACCGCGCCAAAGACACGCGCCTCGGCCGCGACGTGGCAGTCAAGATCTTGACCAACGTCGCCTTCAGCGACCGCGAGCGCCTGCTGCGCTTCGAGCAGGAGGCGCGCGCCACCGGGATGCTCAACCATCCCAACCTCCTCACCGTCTACGACGTCGGGCGCGATCCGGAGGACAACCCCTTCCTCGTCACCGAGCTGCTGGAAGGGGAGACGCTGCGCGGCCGCCTGGAGCGCGGACCGCTCTCGCCGCGCAAGGCGGTGGATGCCGCGCTGCAAATGGCCCAGGGGCTGGCCGCCGCGCACGAGAAGGGGATCGTCCACCGCGACCTCAAGCCCGACAACATCTTCCTCACCCGCGACGGGCGGCTGAAGATCCTCGACTTCGGCATCGCCAAGCTCACACGCGCCGGCGCCGACGGGCCGACCTTCGAGATGGCCGCTACCGAGCCGGGAATGGTCATGGGGACGGTCGGCTACATGTCGCCCGAGCAGGTGCGCGGCGAATCGGTGGACCATCGCAGCGACATCTTTTCCCTCGGCACGATCTTCTTCGAGATGCTCACCGGCACGCGCGCCTTCAAGCGCAACACGGCGGTGGAGACGCTGACGGCCATCCTGAAGGAAGACCCGCCCGATCTCACGGAACTGCTGCCGACGGCGCCGCCGGCGCTGGAGCGCCTGCTGCGGCGCTGCCTGGAGAAGGACCGCGAGCAGCGCTTCGATTCGGCGCGCGACCTCGGCTTCAACCTGGAGACGCTGGCCTCGCTGTCGATGTCCTCCACGCTGTCCGGCATGAGCCGGCCGGCCACGCACACGGCCACGGCCATCCTCGCCCCCTCCCCCGCCCCGCCGACGCAGCGCACGCAGGGAGCGCCCGCCGCGACGCGCACGATGGCCCGGCCGGCGGTGAAGCCGAAGCGGCGGGTGTCGCCGCTGCTGCTGGCGCTGCTGTATCTGGTGTCGATCGTCGGCGCGGCGTACGGCACGTGGTGGTGGACGCACCGCGGCAAGGAGGAAGTGGTGGAGCCGCAGTTCCACCGCCTGACCTTCCGCCGCGGCGAAGTGCGCTCGGCGCGCTTCTCGCCGGACGGCGAGACGATCGTCTACAGCGCGGCGTGGGACGGCCAGCCGTCGCAGATCTTCGTCGTCAGCCGGAGGGCCACCGAGGCGCGGCCGCTGGAGATCCCGGACAGCGAGGTGCTCTCCGTCTCCTCGGACGCGGAGCTGGCCATCCTGCTGCGCCGCGACCGCGTGTCGAACCTCGGCACGCTGGCGCGCGTCCCGCTCGCCGGCGGCATGCCGCGCGAGATGGCCACGGACGTGGTGCAGGCCGACTGGGCGCCGGACGGGCAGTCGCTGGCGATCATCCGCCAGCGCGGCGAGAAGACGCGCGTCGAGTACCCGATCGGCACGGTGCGCTACGAGACGCCGCACTACGTGCGCGACGTGCGCGTGGCGCCGGACGGGAAGCGCCTGGCCATCCTCGAGCCGTCGCAGGGGCAGTGGGACCTGGCCATCATCGACGGCGGCGCACCCGTCACCATCGCCCGCGGCTGGGCCCGCGGCGCGACCGGCATCGCCTGGTCGCGCGACGGGCGGGAGGTGTGGGTCTCGGGCACGAACAACGCCGCCTCGCCCCCCGCGCTGTACGCCGTGGATGTGGAGAAGGGCACCATGCGCCTGGTCACCCGCCTCACCGGCGCCGTGCGCATTTTCGACCTCTCGCAGAACGGCCAGACGCTGCTCTCCAATGGAACATGGAGAGCGGCGCTCATGTGGTCCCAGCGGACCGCCGGCGTCCCGCCGGCTGTCTCGGGCGGCGTCCCGCCGCCCGTACCGGGGGGTGCAGGCGGGACGCCTGCACAGACAGCCGGCGGGGACGCCGGCGGTCCACTTTCCGAACGCGATGCCTCGTGGCTGGACTGGTCGATCCTGAACGACCTCTCCCCCGACGGGCGCACGATCCTCTTCAGCGAGACGCGCGAAGGGGGCGGGGTCAAGAGCGCGGTCTACCTGCGCCGCGCGGACGCCCCCGCGCCGGTGCGCCTCGGCGACGGCATGGGCGACGCGCTGTCGCCCGACGGCAAGTGGGTGCTCGCGCATCACGGCGCGAAGCTGGCCGTCGTGCCGACCGGCACGGGGGAGGCGCGCGAGCTGCGCGTCGAAGGCTCCTTCGACAACGGCGCGGTCTGGCTGCCCGACTCGCGGCGCGTGATCGTCGGCGGCGCCATCGACAAAGGGTCGTACCGCCTCTACCTCATCGACACGCTCGACGAGACGGCCAAGCCGGTCTCGCCGGAGAACATCTGGAGCGGCGGCGTGCGCTCGTTCGCCGTCTCCCCCGACGCGCGCTTCGTGGCCGGGATGAACGCCGGGGAGACGATCGTGCTCTATCCGCTCGATGGCACGGCCGCGCTGCCGGTGCCGGGCGTCGAGAAGGGGGAGATCCCGATCCAGTGGTCGGCCGACGGCGCGTCGCTCTTCGTCTACCGCCCCACCGCCCTCCCCGCGCGCGTGCACCGCGTGACGCTGGCCACGGGGCAGCGCGAGCTGTGGCGCGAGCTCACCGCCGCCGACCCCGCCGGCGTCTATAAGATCGCCCCCGTGACCATCACGCCGGACGGCAACGCCTACGCGTACACGGCCATGCGCGTGCTCTCCGAGCTGTACCTGACGGAGGGCGTGCGCTGACTCTCGCCGCGGCAGTCATCTTCTTCGCCGGCGTCGCGGCCGGCGCCATCAACTCGATTGCCGGCGGCGGGACGCTGATCTCCTTCCCCGCGCTGGTCTGGCTCGGGCGCGACCCGATCCTGGCCAATGCCACGAACACCGTGGCCATCTGGCCGGGATCGCTGGCCGGCGCGTACGGCTTCCGCCACGAGCTGAAGACGGTGAAGCGCTGGCTGCTCATGCTCATCGTGCCGTCGCTGGCCGGCGGGGCCCTCGGGAGCTGGCTGCTCCTGCGCACGCCGACGCCCGTCTTCGAGCGGCTGGTGCCGTTCCTCATCTTCGGCGCGACGCTGCTCCTGGCCACGCAGGAGCTGATCGCGCGGCACGTGCACCCCGCCGCGCGCGGCCGCGCGTTCATCTTCGTCTTCCAGTTCCTGGTCGGCGTCTACGGCGGCTACTTCGGCGCCGGGATGGGCATCCTCATGCTGGCCGCCCTCGGCCTGATCGGCCTGACGGACATGCACCAGATGAACGGCGTGAAGAACGTGCTGGCCGTGGCCATCAACGGCATCGCCGCGGTCTACTTCGCGCTGGCCAACGCGGTGGTGTGGGGCGACGTGCTGGTGATGACCGCCGGCTCGCTGATCGGCGGCTACGTCGGCGCGCGCGCGGCGCGCAAGCTGGGACGGACGTTCGTGCGCCGGGCGGTGGTGGTGATCGGCGTGGCCATGTCCATCGCGCTGTTTTTCAAATGACACAATAGCCCGCGTGCAATTGCTGGCTGCCTATCTCCTCCGCTTCAAGAAGATGATCTTCGCCGCGCTGCTGCTGGCGACGATCAACCAGGTCTTCTCCCTCCTCGACCCGCAGGTCTTCCGCCTGATCGTCGACCGCTACGCCGTGAAGGCGGGGTCGATGCCGCGGGAGCTCTTCGTGCGCGGCGTGCTGCTGCTGCTCCTGGCGTACGTCGGCGTGGCGCTGATCTCGCGCATCGCCAAGAATTTCCAGGACTACTTCGTCAACGTCATCGCCCAGCGCACCGGCGCGCAGCTCTACGAGCGCAGCGTCTCGCACTCCTTCTCGCTGCCGTACGCGGTCTTCGAGGACCAGCGCTCGGGCGAGATCCTGCAGAAGATGCACAAGGCGCGCGCCGACGCGCAGTCGCTCATCACGAACTTCGTGAACCTCCTCTTCGTGTCGATGGTGGGGCTGCTCTTCGTGACCATCTACGCCTTCACGGTGCACTGGTCGCTCGGCACCGCGTACCTGCTGCTGGCCCCTTCCCTCGGCACGCTGATGTTCTTCATCAGCCGGCGCATCAAGACGCAGCAGCGGGCGATCGTCACGCAGACCGCGGAGCTGGCGGGATCGACGACGGAGACGCTGCGCAACGTGGAGCTGGTGAAGTCGCTCGGCCTGGAGAAGCAGGAGATCGCGCGACTGAATACCGTCAACACGGGCATCCTCGGCCTGGAGCTGAAGAAGATCCGCTTCCTCCGCTTCTACTCGTTCCTGCAGGGGACGCTGATCAACACGACGCGCGCGGCGCTGCTCTTCCTCATGCTCTGGCTGCTGTTCCAGCGCACCATCACGCTGGGCGAGTTCTACGCGCTGTTCTTCTACTCGTTCGCCATCTTCTCGCCGCTGGCGGAGCTCGGGGCGATCATCGCGCAGTACCAGGAGGCGCGGGCGAGCATGGAAGCTCGAGGAGGTGCTGGCCATCGAGCCGGCGCCGAAGCCCGAGCATCCGCGCCCCCTCGGCGCCACGCTGCAGCGTGTGGCCTTCGAGGACGTGACGTTCACGTATCCGTCGGCGAGCACGCCGTCGCTGGAGTCGATCGACCTGGAGATCCGCGCCGGCCAGACGGTGGCCTTCGTCGGCCCCTCGGGGTCGGGGAAGACGTCGCTGGTGAAGCTGCTGGTCGGCCTCTACCGGCCGACGGAAGGACGCCTGTCGATCAACGGCATCGACGCGAACGACGCCGACCCGGACGAGCTCCGCGCGCGCATCGGCCTGGTGACGCAGGAGACGCAGCTCTTCGCCGGCACGATCCGCGACAACCTGCTCTTCGTGAATCCCTCCGCCACCGACGCGCAGTGCATCGAGGTGCTGCGCCAGGCCGCGGCGCTGCCGATCATCGAGCGCGGCGGCAAGGGGCTGGACACGAAGATCGGCGAAGGAGGGATCAAGATCTCGGGCGGCGAGCGCCAGCGCCTGGCCATCGCCCGCGCGCTGCTGCGCGAGCCGGAGCTGATGATCTTCGACGAGGCGACGTCGAGCCTCGACTCGATCACGGAGAAGGCCATCACGGAGACGATCCGCGCGCTGACCACCGCCGGGCACCGCCGGATGACGGTGCTCGTCGCGCACCGCCTCTCCACGATCGCCCACGCCCAGCGCATTCACGTGCTGGCCAAGGGACGGATCGTGGAGACGGGCACGCACACGTCGCTGCTCGCCGCAAACGGGCTGTACGCGGCGCTGTGGGCGGAACAAAGTGCGCGACGAGAAGAAGCGGCCTGAAAGGCCGCCCAGCGGACCGCCGGCGTCCCGCCGGCTGTCTGTGGCGGCGCCCCGCCGCCACGGTGCGGGCGAGACGCCCGCACAGACAGCCGGCGAGGACGCCGGCGGTCCACTATGCCTACTACGGCACTTGCACGCTGTGGCTCAGCTCCGAGGTCGCGGGCCTGTCGCCGAAGGGGGTGCTGCGGTCGAAGTAGATCCGCCCCACGCGCGACGCCGTGGCGTTGATCCACTTGCCGCGATGGTCGCCCGTCACGAACAGCGTGACCGGGGTGCCGTCCGGCGGCACGACGGAGGCGCCGAGCAAGACCTCCCCGTCGCCGTCCGGCTTCCCGTTGGCGAACAGCTCCACCACCACGTAGCCGCCCGGAAAGGCCGGCGTGATGCGCGTGCGCACCGACAGCGTGACCTGCGTTTGATTCGACGGCGCATCGTAGTAGGCGCCGAGGATCGTCGGCGCGTTCGTCTCCGTGGCCGAGTCGTCCTCGCGCGGCGGCGTCACGCCGTCCAGCCCCCAGTCGATGCCGAGGCCGCCGTTGTCGCTGATGTTGTTCGACTGGATATCGATGTGCCCCGCGCCGCGCGCCACGGCCACGCCCATCTCGCGGTTCCCGCGGATCCGGTTCCAGAGGAGGTGCGTCTCCCGCACCGCCGGGCCGATGAAGACGCCGCTGGCGCCGTTGTCCTCGATGTCGTTGTACTGCAGCCACGCGCTGCCGCGCCAAATCCAGATCCCGCTGAAGGTGTTCTCCCGGAACAGGTTCCCCTGCACCAGCGGCATCGGTGCGCCGTCGAGGATCAGGCCGCGGCGGTTGCGCTCGAAGCGGTTGTCGAAGATGAAGTACCGGCGCTCCCAGTTCTCGCTGACGCACGGGCGCCGGGTCGTGTACCAGAGCCCCTCGGTCGCATGGAAGTTGCGGAACGTCAGCCCGCTCACGACGCCCTCGCAGGCGACGTGCATCTCCAGTCCCTTCCCCGCGGCCGTGCCGTCGAGGATGACCGGCGTTTTCAGCGCTTCGATCAGGATGCGGTCCGCCACGATCGGCGGCAGCGGCGCCGCCGGCACGATCGTGTGCGGTGCCTCGCCGGGCAGCTCGAAGACGATCCGGCACGACAGCGTCGAGCAGTGCTCGTTCACGTCCTCGATGGCGGCGCGCAGCGAGCCCGGTCCGGAGTCCTGCACGTTCGTCACGGCGGCGATGCGGAAGACGTCGAACGAGGCGCTGCCCGTCGACGGCAGGTCGAGGGCCGGATGCTGCACCACCGCCTCCGCGTTCACCCGGACCTCGCCGCCGGCGCGGCTCTCCGGTGCACGCACGCGCATGCGGAGCTCGCCGCAGCATTCGCCGCCCGACGCCGTGGTGCGGCAGGTGGCGGTGGCACCGCCGAGGGAGCAGCTCCAGCGCGGTGCCTCGATCGATTCGATGGTCGCGCCGTTCGTGACCGACAGGCGCGCCTCGATGATCGTGCCGGCGGGAATCGGGGCCGTGGTCAGGCTCGGGCGGAACACGCTCACCGGAACGTCCGCGATCCCGCCCGGCTCCACCCGCTGACGGAAGGAGAACGGCGAGATGAGCACGCCCGAGATCCGCTCCGTCTGGTACGTCAGCGTGGCGCGGTTGTTCGCCGGCTCGGGGTCCGTACTGTCGGTGAGGAGCGTGGCCGTCACGCTGTGCGTGCCGGCCGCGAACGGCATGACGTACTCCGCACCGCTGTAGGTGAGGCCGGGCGCGAAATCGCCGAACGGGCAGATGCGCAGGCCCGGCTCAGAGTCGGTGCAGTTCGGGTCCTGCTGCCTGAACGTTACGCCGGACGAGGCCCGAAACTCGACGCGGAGATTCCGCGCGACGTCGGGACCGAGGTTCTGGATCGCCAGCGTCATCTCCCCGAAGTCGCCGGGCTCCAGTTCCGTCGGCCGGCTGCTCTGCGGGACGAGACGCACGTCCGCGACCTGCGCGGAGAGCGCGGTGGAGAGAAGAACGAACAGTGCAACGATGAAGCTCCGCATATTCACCTTGGTACGGATGGTACCAATAAGTTGTTGGTGAAGAACTCGAGATTGCGGCGCATGACGTCCATGCGCAGCCTCGGCTCGCGGATGCCGTGGCCGCTGCGCGGGTAGATGACCATCTTCACGTCGACGCCGAGCTCGTCCAGCATCCGGTAGAGCATCGTCCCCTGCGAGAGGGGGACGCGGTCGTCGTTCTCGCCGTGCTGGATCAGCACTCGGGCGCTGGTTTTCTTCAGGTGCCAGAGCGGGCTGTGCGCGCGCAGCAGCTCCAGCGAGAGCGGCGCGTGGCGCATCTCGTCGAGCGTCGGATCGGGGGGCGTCTCGCGCTGCTCGAAGTAGTGCGGGATGAAGTCGCGGATGTCGACGGTGCCGTGGTAGCTGAGGAGGTCCGAGATCCCCGCGCCGACGCTGATGGCTTTCAGGCGGTCGCTGTGGCCGATGGCCCACGCGGACATGAAGCCGCCGTAGCTCCAGCCGAACATCCCCAGGCGGTTCGGGTCGGCGATGCCGCGCTCGATGAGGTAGTCGATGCCGGCGTTGATGTCGAGCCAGTCCATGCCGCCCCAGTCGTTGAGGTTCGCGGCGCGGAAGGCGGCGCCGTAGCCGCTGCTGCCGCGCGGATTGGGACGGAGGATGGCGAACCCTTTCTCCGCGAGCACGTGCGGGGCGTAGGTCGTGCCGTGATAGCCGAGGAAGCCCTGGTCGAAGCGGGAGGCGGGGCCGCCGTGCACGAAGGTGAGCAGCGGGACGCGTCCCCCCTTGTAGCCGATGGGAAGCGTGAGGAGCCCTTCGATCTCGAGGTGGTCCTTGGGGTTCTTCCAGCGGATGAGGCGCGTTTCGCCGAGGGTGCGGTTTTCGTAGGTGGTGTTGTGGTGCGTGAGCTGACGTAGGTCGGGCTTCAGCCCGACTGGTCGGGCTGAAGCCCGACCTACGTACAGCTCCGGCGGCGTCGTCAGCGATTCATAGATGTAGGCCGCGCGGTCGCCGTGCACGTCGGCGTCGCGAATGACGCCGTCGACTTTCGTGGTGTCCGTCCATGCGCTGCCGTCCACGTTCACGCGATAGAGCTGCGTGGTCATGCCGAACGCGCCTTCGACGTAGATCGCTTGCGAGTCGTCGCTCCACTCGATCGTCTCGGGCGTGCGGGCGTAGGCCTGGGAGACGTCGCGCGACGGGCCGCCGCTCGCCGGCATGACGTGGATCTGGTGCTCGAGCAGCCAGCCGTGGACGCCGTTCTGGGAGGTGAAGGCGAGCCACTTGCCGTCGGGCGAGTAGGCGGGGAGGTTCTCGAGACCCGGACGGACGACCAGCGGGCGCGTCGTGCCGCTCTTCACGTTCAGCGCGTAGAGGTCGCTGCGGTATTGATCGTCGAGCGTCGGACCGGGGCCGCGGCTGAAGGCGATCGTGGCACTGTCGGGCGACCAGCCGAAGCCGAAGATGGAGAACGCGCCACTGGTGAGCTGCCGCACTTTGCCGCTCTCGACGTCGACGAGATGCAGGTGCACGTCGCGGCGCACCTCCCCCACCACCCGCGCGTCGTCTTTCTCTCTTGCCGGAGGCGGCTCGTCGGGGCGCGTGAACGCGATGGACGCGCCGTCGGGGGACCATTCGAAGTCGCGCACGGGAGTCGGCGCGTCGGCGAGCTTGCGCGACTCGCCGCCGCTCGCGTCGATCAGCCAGATGGCGTTGCGGCCGTCGCGATCGCTGAGGAACGCCAGCGTCTTCCCGTCCGGCGACCAGCGCGGGCGAAAGTCGGCGCTCTTGGCGCGCGTGAGCTGGCGGTCGTTGCGGCCGTCGGCGTCGATCACCCAGACGTCGGAGTCGTGCGCGCTGCGCTCGAGGTCCACTTTCGTCACGACGTAGGCGATGCGCTTCCCATCCGGCGACCAGCGCGGCGACGAGAGCGTGGGCATGGTGGCGTAGTCCTGGATGGTGAGCGTGGCGGCGAGGAGGATGGCGGCGATCAATGCGGGGCCTCGTGGTGGAGTTGGAGGAGTGTGCGCGTGGCTTCGTGTTGCGGACGCGTGAGCACTTCCCGCGCGTCCCCTTCCTCGACGACCTGTCCCTCGGCCATGACCACGACGCGATCGGCGAAGTCGCGCGCGAACTCGTCGTCGTGCGTGGTGAGGACGAGCGTCCGCTCCCCGGCGGTGAGCTGCTTCAGCGTGCGTCCCAGCTCGTTCCGCCGGGCCGGGTCGAGCGACGCCGTCGGCTCGTCCATCAGCAGCAGCGGCGGGTCCATGGCCATGGCCCGGGCGATGGCCACGCGCTGCGCCTCCCCTCCCGAGAGCTCGCGCGGGTATGCCTTGGCCCGATGGGCGACGCCAAGGGAGTCGAGCAGCGCGTGCGCCCGCTCCTCCGCCTGCGCGCGCGCCACCCTGGCCACGTGCAGCGGCGCGAGGGTGACGTTGTCGAGTGCGGTGAGGTGCTCGAAGAGGGCGTGGAGCTGGAAGACCATCCCCACCTTCGTGCGCAGCTCGCGGCTCGTCGCCCGCGGAGGCGCGCTCCCCGCGTGCAGCAGCACGCCGCCGACGTCGATCAGCCCATCCTCGAACGTCTCCAGCGCCGCCACCGTGCGCAGCACCGTGGTCTTGCCGCCGCCGGAGAGCCCCATCAGGGCGAGGATCTCCCCCGGCTGCGCGTCGAAAGTGACGCCGCGGAGGATCTCGCGCGTGCCGCGCCGCAGGCGGACATCCTTGATCAACAGAGAGCTCATCCGCGCCCCGTCCAGTGGACCGCCGGCGTCCCGCCGGCTGTCCGTGCGGGCGTCCCGCCCGCACCGTGGCGGCGGGACGCCGCCACAAACAGCCGGCGAGGACGCCGGCGGTCCGCGGGGCTCCTCATACGCCGGCCGCCTTCCAGCGCCCTTCCATGTGCCGCGCGAGCCGCGCCAGCGGCAGCGACATGGCCAGGTAGAGCGCCGCGCAGATGGCCCCGGGGATGGCCCAGCTCCCGACGTTCGCGGCGAAGATCTGCGTCTGCTTGGTCAGTTCGACGACGGTGATCACCGAGACGAGCGACGAGTCTTTCAGCAGAGCCACGAAGTCGTTGGTCATCGGCGCCAGGGCGAGGCGGAACGCCTGCGGCCCGCGCACGAAACGGAAGACCTGGAGCTCCGTGAGCCCGAGCGTGCGCGCGGCCTCGAGCTGCGAGCGGGAGATGGCCTCCATCGCGCCGCGGTAGATCTCGCTCTCGTACGCCGCGTAGTTCAGGCCGAGGCCGATCATGGCCGCCACGAAGGCGGGCAATTTCACGACCGACGAGAGGCCGTAGTAGAGGACGAAGAGCTGCAGCAGCACCGGCGTGCCGCGGACGATCTCCACGTACGCGGTGAGGATGCCGCGCACCAGCGCGTTGCCGTAGACGCGGCTGGTGGCCACGAGCATGCCCACGATCACCGCCAGGGCCATCGAGAGGCAGGACATGGCGATGGTGACGAGAGCTGCCCTCAGCAGCGCGGGTGCATAACGTAGGACGGGCTTCAGCCCGTCGTTTTTCGCGGGGGCGGGGCGGGCTGAAGCCCGCCCTACGTTGGTCATGAGGACGGAGTTGAAGAAGGGCTGCTGGTATTCGTCCCAGATCTCCCACTTGCGATAGATGCGCTCGAGCGTCCCGTCGCGCATGCGCGCTTTGAGGATCTCGTTGACCTGGTCGCGCAGCTGCTCGTTCCCGCGTGCGGTGACGATGATGTAGTGGCCCTTCGCCACCGGCTTGTCGAAGTGCGTGTAGAGGCCCTTCGTGCGGAGCATGGCGCGCATGGCGATGATGTTGTCGAGCAGCACGGCGTCGAGGCGGCCGTTGGCCACGTCCTCGTACGGGTGCACCTGGTCGTCGTACGACACGGCCTCGAGGCCGAATTTCTTCTCCGCCTCGAGGAGGAGGTCGTAGGCGATGGTGCCGCCCAGCGTTCCCACCCGCCGCCCGCGCAGGTCCGCCAGCTCGTCGTACTTGGCTTTGTCCGCCTCGCGCACGGTCAGCGCCTCGGTGAAGGTGTAGTACGGGATGCTGGCCGCGAGCGCCGCGCGGCGCGCCGGCGTGTCTTCGACGCCGGAGAGGCCGATGTCGAAGTCGCCGCGCTGCACGGACTGGTCGATGGCCGCGAAGGAGACCTGCACGAACTGCGGCTTCCGTCCCAGGGCCCGCGCGATCTCTTCCGCCACCTCGACGTCGAACCCCATCACCTTCTGCGGATCGTTCGGGTCGGCCTCGACGAACGGCGCGCCCCCCTCGGAATCGCCCCCCCATCGAAGCGTCGGTTGTTGCGCGCTCGCCGCGACGTTCCACAGCAGCGCGAGGAGAGCGATGAGTGACGAGCGATGAGCGATGAACAAGGCCCGCGAATTTTACGCGCTCATCGCTCATCTCTCATCACTCATCACTCCGTTCCTGTTACCCTCCGCCGCCATGAATCCCGACCTCGAGCTCGCGCTCTCGCTGGCGGATGCCGCCGACGCCATCACGCTGCGGCACTTCCAGTCGGCCACGCTGGCCGTGCGCACGAAGGTCGACATGACCCCCGTCTCCGAGGCCGACGAGGCGGTGGAGCGCGTCCTGCGCGAGCTGCTCGCGGCGCGGCGGCCGGGCGATGCCATCGTTGGCGAGGAGTACGGGACCAGCGGGGCGTCGCCGCGGCGCTGGATCCTCGATCCGATCGACGCCACGAAGAACTACGTGCGCGGCATTCCGGTGTACGCGACGCTGATCGGGCTCGTCGACGGCGACCGGCCGGTCGTGGGCGTCGTCTCCGCGCCGGCGCTGTCGCGGCGCTGGTGGGCGTCGGCCGGCGACGGCGCGTTCTGCAGACGTGGGGACGGGCTTCAGCCCGTCCCGGGCGGGCTGAAGCCCGCCCCACATTCGATCCAGGTGTCGCGCATCAGCGATGTCGCGGAGGCGCACATCGCCTACGACAGCGTCACCGACTTTGACCAGGCGGGCAGCACGGAGAAGTTCCTGACCCTCATGCGCCGCTGCACGCGCGCCCGCGGCTTCGGCGACTTCTGGATTCACATGCTCGTCGCCGAGGGGGCCATCGAGATCGCGGTCGAGCCGGCGGTCGCGCCGTGGGACATGGCCGCGGTGCAGGTCATCGTGGAGGAAGCGGGCGGGCGGTTCAGCGACCTGCGCGGCAACGCGCGGTTCGACGGCGGCAGCGGCCTCTCCACGAACGGCCTGCTGCACGACGAGGTGCTGGAGTCGTTTCGATGACCGAGCAGGTGATGGTCGTGGAGCGCGAGCTGCTGGCGCCGTATCTCGTCGAGTACGGCCTCGTGCAGCATCGGCTGGACGACATCCTCGAGGCAATCATCGGGTCGCACTTTTTCCTCGACCGTCCCACGGCCGAGGTCTCGCCGCAGTACAAGCAGATCATCCCGTACGTCGTCATCCGCCACGGCGAGCGGTACTTCCTGCTGCAGCGCACGCAGAAGCAGACCGAGGCGCGGCTGCACCTGAAGCTCTCCATCGGTGTGGGAGGGCACATCAACCCCGACACCCCGGACCTCCTGGACGGCCTGCACAAGGAGCTGGAGGAGGAAGTGCACGTGGCCGGCGACTACGATCTCACCTTCGCCGGCATCCTCAACGACGACACGACCGAAGTCGGCTCCGTACACCTCGGCGCGGTGTTCGTGCTGGAGACGCACGACCCGGACGTGACGGTGCGGGAGACGGAGAAGATGACGGGGCGGTGGTGTTCCGTTGGCGAGTTGCGCGAGGTTTACGCGTCTCTCGAGACGTGGTCGCAGATCGTGTTCGGCAGACTCATAGGCGCATAGGCGCATAGGCGCATAGGCTCATAGGCTCATAGGCGCACAGGCTCACAGGAGCTTCTGTGAGCCTATGAGCCTATGAACCTGTGAGCCTTCACTGCCCCGCGAAAAACACGGGGTCGCCCGACGCGTTGTCGACCATCGAGCCGTAGGCGAAGAGGCGGGCGTTCTCGTCGCCCTGCACGGCCAGGGTGAACGACGAGGAGTTCACGTTCGGGAAGAGGGCGCTGACGGAGTACTGGCGCTGCTCGTTCGCGGCCAGGGTCACGCTGTTGCGCGCGAGCTCGGTGCCGATGGACGAGAGCACGACCACGGTGAACGTCTCCGTCTCCGTGCCGCCGTTGACGAAGCCGATGTTCGAGCGGAACGAGGAGTCGTTGCGCAGGCCGGGGACGTAGCTGGTGGACCCGAGCGTGGCGATCGGGTCGATGGACTGCCCGAACGTGCCGCCTGTCTCGACGGACGTGTACGTGCGGCTGGTCACCACCGGGCCGTTCGAGGCGCTCCAGCTCAGGAACAGCGCGCCGTTGCCCGCGGTCGCGCCGTACTCCGAGAGGATGTCGGCCAGCACCACCGTGTCCCTGGCCGGGAGGTTGAGCGTCTTGTTCGTGCCGTTGTAGCGGAGGGTCACGTTCATCGCGTCGCTGTTCGGGTTGAACAGCGTCACGTCGCTGCGCCAGAACGTGCCGTTCGCGCCGGGCGCGCGCCCGACCGCGGGGATGGTCAGCGACTTCTCCAGCGGCGCCGGCACGGCCTGGATGTAGACCGGGTCCTGCGTCTGGTTGTCGACCACCGAGGCGTATCCGCTCACCGCGTCCGGCTCGTTCGAGCCGATCTTCAGCGTGAGCACGTCGTACGACCCGTTCTGCACCTCGGGGAAGTACGCCCACAGCGCCGACTGCTGGAACGAGCTCGGGTCGAGCCGGACCTGCTTCGTGGCGATCACGCTGCCGCTCTTCGAGTAGAGCGTGAGCGTCGGCGTGATCTCCGCCGTGCCGCGGTTCACCAGGCCGATGTTCGTGCGGTACGCGGACGTGCTCTGGATGCCGGTCACGTACAGCGTCTTCTCGAGCTGCCGCGGCTGCACCTCGGGGACACTCTGACCGTAGGTTCCGACGCTGCCGGTGGTGAAGGTGCGGCTGGTGACGCGGAGCTGCGCGCTGCTGCCGGCGCTGTTCGCGTCGATCGTCACCGCGCCCGCGCCGGCCGAGAGCCCGAACGCCTCGAAGAGCGTGTTCGCGTACGTGACCGACTGCCGCGGCGCGAGGTAGAGCGTCTTCTCGGCGAGGCTGGGGAGGAAGCGCAGCGTGACCGCCGCCCCTTCCAGTCCCGTGTTCACGAGGCTCAGCTCCGTGCGCCACGTCGTGCCGCCGGAGCCACCCGTCTGCGCGGCCGCGGAGATGAGCGTGCTGTACGGCACCGGGCCGCTGTTGGCAACGACCACCACCTGCTTCGTGGCCTGCGACGAGCTGCCCGGCTTCGACGCCGTCAGCGTGACCAGGTAGTTTCCCGGCGCCGCGTACGCGTGCGAGGGGCTCTGCGCGGGCGATCCCGCGCCGTCGCCGAACGACCAGACCCACTGCGCCGGCGAGCCGGTGGAGCGGTCGGTGAAGGAGACCGTCTGCCCCGGGGTGACGGTCAGTGCGCTGGCGTCGAACAGGGCCACGACCGGGATCGTGCCCGGCGTCGTGCCGGTCACGTTCAGCTCGCGCGTGGTGGTGGCGGACGTGCCGCCGCGCGTGACCGTCAGCGAGACGCTGTACGTCCCGACGGCGTTGTATTTCTTCGAGGGATTCTGCTGCGTCGACGACGTGCCGTCGCCGAAGCTCCACGACCAGCCCGTCGGCGCGCCGCCGGAGAGGTCGGTGAACTGCAGCGTGTCGTTGACCGTCGGATTGGCCGGCGTGAACGAGAACAGCGCCGCGATCGGCCCGCTCACCGTCACGTTGTGCGTGATGAACGCCGTCCCGCCCGGCCCCGTCACCGTGAGCGTGACCGGGAAGGTGCCGGAGGTGGCGTAGACGTGCGTGGCCACCGACGCGGTGGACGTGCCGCCGTCGCCGAAGCTCCACGAGCGCGAGGTGATGGTCCCCTTCGACTCGTCGAAGAAGGTGAAGGTGGTCACGCCGGCGTTTCCGTTCTGCGGCGTGAAGCTGAAGGCCGCGGAAGGCACCCCGGCGATGGTGAAGGTGACGCTGTTCGACTGCGCGGAACTCCCCGCCCCGTTCACGGCCACGACGTAGGCGCGGTACGTCCCGGCCACCAGGGCGCTGACGCGCGCGCTGCGCGTGTTGGCCGGCACGTCGCCCGCCCGCGTGAAGCTGCCGCTGCCGGTGGCGAGATAGATGGCGAAGCTGGTCTCGTCGGAGGAGTTGTCGTTCCAGGAGAGGTCGACATTGCTCCCCGTGGCCGAGGCCAGGAGGTTCGACGGCGGGGACGGCACCTGCGGCTGCGGCGGCGTGACGTTGCCGTTCGGGTAGAGCCAGCGCGCGGCGACCATGTCGTCGTCGCGCAGGGAGGGGCCGAGGCCGGTGACGTTGGCGTACATCAGGGCGCTCGTGCTGCCGCTGTGGCCGATGCCGAGGGTGTGGCCGAACTCGTGGGCGATGATCTCGCCGAGGACCTTGCTGCTGATCCCGTTCGCCGGCGAGACGTTGTCCTGGATCACGAGGTTGGCCTCGGTGATCTCCCAGGCCATCATCTGCCCGCCCGGGTGCGCGGGATCGGCCTGGAACGGCGCCGTGAACGACTTCGCGCTGGCCACGCCGTTGTAGCCGCCGAGGCCGACCACGCCGCCCGCGGTCGCCGACCAGGAGCCGTCGATCTCGCCGAGGGGATCGTTGAAGAGCACTTCGTTGACGTTGTTGCGCGCGCGCGTGCCGCGCTGCTGCACGGTGATCGCGCCGGCGTAGACGTAACGGATCTTCGCCGAGCTGTAGCCCACCCAGACCGCCAGCGCGGTCTGCAGCTCGCTGATGCCGTTGCCCGAGTAGCCGGGCTGCGTGCCGCCGTGATACCAGGCCGTGCTGCCGCCGTTGTCGAAGGCGAACCAGCGCGTGACCTGCCCTTCGTTCATCAGCGTGAAGTTGCTCTTCACGCGGGCGCTCGCGGTCTCGCTCGAGAGCGCCGGATTCTCGATGCCGTAGTTGCGCGCGGCCGCGCGTCCGGCCAGCCGCTCGTGCACGAAGTGCTCGAAGCCCGCGGCCTCGCGCTGGACGTTCTTCGCGGCGATCGGCTCGAAGTCATGGTCGAGCAGCGTCACCTCGGCGTCGCCGGCGCGCATCCAGAGGCGGCGGCCGTCGAGCGTCGTCCCCTCGCCGAACTTGCCGGCGAACAGGTCGACGACGCGGTAGCCGTCCCGCGGTGAGGAATTGAGGAAGAGGAGGACGTGCTCTCCCTGGACGAACTCGGCCGCGCCGAAGATCCGGGTGATGCGCTCGCCGAGCATGCCGCCCGGCTCGTGAATGGTGACCGTTTCGGGAGCGCTGCCCTTGATGGTGCGCGCCACGGCGACCTTCGTCTCCGTCCAGATCGCACCGTCGCGGTCGACGGGGGTGGTGGAGACCACGGTGCCGCTGACGATCAGGGCCGCCTTGTCGACGAGCTGCTCGTCGGTGGGCATGACGATGGTGGTCGCGCCCGCCGCAACGGCGAAGAGGGCGAAGACACACGTCAGCCCATACACCCGAAATGAAAAACGATTCACGTTAGAGGGACCCCCGAAAGTTATGCGGCGTAACGGGCACGAGGAGAGCGGTCATTCCCCCCTCGCGACCCGATCCTCGAATCGTCTCTCGGACTCTTCCACGAATTTGTGATACGCGTCGCATCCGGCAAAGGATTTCTTCCCCGCGATCATCTCCTCGAGCCCGAAGAAGTTTCCGTGGGATGCAAGAAAGATGTCGCACCCGAGGGACTTCAGCGTCCGGAACCCCGCGCGATAGTCCTCGATGGCGTTCGGATAGCGCGGGTTGTCCTTCAGCCGATACTGCGACGGGACCGACGAACTGCCGACGAAGACGACGTCCTTTTTGCCGATGCGCGTCGTCCAGGTGGTGCAGCCGGGCGTGTGGCCGGGGGTCATGTGCGCGACGAGCGTCACTCCGCCGAGGGAGACGCGCGTGCCGTCGTCCACGATGCGGTCGGCCATGACCGGCGGGAACGGGAACCGGTCGCCGAACTGCGGGTCGTCCGTCCCTCCGCGCGCGAGCTGCGCGAGATCGCGGCGGCTGGCGTAGAGCTTCGCGCCGGTGGCGCGCTTCAGCTCCGCGAGACCGCCCACGTGGTCGTAGTGCGCGTGGCTGTTGATGAGGATGCGCACGTCCTTCGGGTCGAAGCCGAGCTTGCGGATGTTGGCCAGGATCATCGGCGCCGTCTCGACGAAGCCGCCGTCGAGCACGATGTGCCCTTTCGGCGTGGTGATGAGGTACGACGTGATGTCCGTGGCGCCGACGTAATAGAGGTTGCCGGCGATGCGGAACGGCTCGACCGGCTGGTTCCAGGAGCGGGAGACCGGGTCGGACTGGGCGAAGAGCGGCGTCGCGAAGAGCAGCGCGAGGATCAGGCGGTTCATGCGTGGCCGCAGAGTAATGGTCTCGTGATACCCGTGCAATGAAAGCCGGTGACCCTCAAAACGTAGGGCGGCTTCAGCCCGCCTCCCCCGGGGGAGGCGGGCTGAAGCCGCCCTACGTTTTGTGTCGGCGCCGCCCGTTCATCCGACACGCGATCGGAAAAAAGTGATCGCCGAGCAGATGAATCTCGCCTGGAGGATAGTGAAAGTGCTCGATCTTCAGATTTAAGTGATCTGGCGACTTGCCGCGAAGGCGCCCGGTATCCTTATCGTGCTCCCCTCATGAAGACCAACGCCGCGCGCCTGCTCGACTCCCTCGGCATCTCCTACGACGTCCGCGAGTACGAGGTCGACCCGGACGACCTCGCCGCCGAGAGCGTGGCCCGGAAGGTGGGCATGCCGGCGGAGCAGGTCTTCAAGACCCTGGTCGCGCGCGGCGACAAGCACGGCGTCTGCTTCGCCGTGGTCCCCGGCGACCAGCAGCTCGACCTCAAGGCGCTGGCCCAGCTCACCGGCGACAAGAAGATCGACACCGTGCCGCTGAAGGAAGTGCAGCCGCTGACCGGCTACATCCGCGGCGGCGTGACCGCGCTGGCGGCGAAGAAAGCGTATCCGGTCTTTGCCGACGAGACGCTGGAGCTGTTCGACGCCATCTCGATCTCGGCCGGGGTGCGCGGCGCACAGTTGATCCTGTCTCCCATCGATTACATTCGTGCAACGGCGGCGAAACTGGGACCGATCGCGAAGGAGAAATAGGAACGGCATGTGCGTGGCGCCTGTTTTTCACGCCATGAAACGTCTTTCCCTCCTCGTCTGTCTCTTCCTCCTCGTCCCCCGGCTCGAAGCGCAGCGCAGCACTGAAGAAGAGACGATCATCCGCGTGGCGCGGACGGCCACGCCGGCCGTCGTCAGCGTCTCCCGGCGCGGCGGCTCCGGCTCCGGAGTGATCGTCCGCGCCGACGGCATCATCCTCACCAACGCGCACGTGGTCGGCAACGCGCGCACGGTCGAGATCCGCACCGCCGACGGACGCACCTTCTCGGGGACAGTGCTCGGGACCGACGAGGACGTCGATACGGCCGTCGTCCGCATCAGCGCCACGAACCTCCCCGCCGCGCCGCTGGCCGACTCCGACCGGCTGGAGGTCGGCCAGCTCGCCATCGCCATCGGCAACCCGCTCGGGCTGGAGCGCACCGTCACGCGCGGCGTCGTCTCCGCCGTGAACCGCGACCCGCGCGGCGTCGACATCGCCGCCGGCCTCATTCAGACCGACGCGGCCATCAACCCCGGCAACTCCGGCGGCCCGCTGCTGGACTCCTCGGGACGGGTGATCGGCATCAACACGGCCATCCTGGTCGGCACGACCGGCCTCGGCTTCGCCATCCCGATCAACGTGGCCGTCGATGTGATGGAGCAGATCGTCACCACCGGCCGCGTGCGGCGGGCCTCCCTCGGCATCTCCACGCGCGACATCACGCCCGAGATCTCCCGCTACTTCCGCCTCCCCATCGAGGAAGGGATCGTGGTCCTGGCCGTCACGAACGGCTCCCCCGCCAGCCGCGCCGGCATCGCCGTCGAAGACTTCATCACCGGCATCGACGGCCAGAAGGTGGAGGACATCATGGACCTGCACCGCCACCTGCGCACGAAACGTCCCGGGGACACGGTGACCCTCGACATCGTCCGCGGCACGGCACGCCGGAAAATCAGCGTGCGGCTGGGCGAGCGGTAAGCAGAGTCACACCGCCGGGACGGTGAAGGTGAACATCGCCCCGCCGCCCGGCGCGTTCTCCGCCCACACCTTGCCGCCGTGCGCCTCCACGATGCCGCGCACGATGGCCAGGCCGAGGCCCGCGCCCATGTGCGCGGTCTTCTTGGCCTGCCAGTACGGCGTGAACACGTTCTTCAGGTCCGCCTCGGGGATGCCGGGGCCGCTGTCCCGCACGCTGAAGAAGACCTCGGCGTCGCGGTGCCGTACTTCCACGTGAATCGCGCCGCGCTCCGGCGTGAACTTGACGGCGTTGCCGAGCAGATTGCCGAGCACCTGCACCAGCCGGTCGCGATCGGCGCAGATCTTCGGCAGCGGGCCGCGGATGTCGCACACGAGGCGCTGCCGTTTCAGCTCCGCGATCGGCTCGTGCGCCGTCACCACCTCCCGCACGAGCGGCTCCGGCTCGACCGGCGACGGCGCGACGGCCAGTCCTCCCGCCTCCACCCGCGCCACGTCCAGCAGGTCCTGGATCAGCCGCTGCATCTGCCGGGCGGACGTGCGGATCGTCTCGATCAGCTCCGGCTGCTCCTCGGGTGGCGCGCCGGAGAGCAGGTCCGCGCTGAGGGCCACGGTCGTCAGCGGATTGCGCAGGTCGTGCGACACGATGCCCAGCGTCTCGTCGCGCACGCGCACCGCCGCCTCCGCCTTCTCCTTCGCCTCGCGCTCCTGCTCCATGAGCCGCACGCGGCGCAACGCCAGCGACGCCAGATCGCCGAGGGTGCGGGCGCGGACGATGTCGGTATCGCGGAAGTGCCGGCCGGAAGCGCGGCTGTTGAGGAGCACCAGCGCGCCGAGCGGCTCCTTCTCCGCCACCAGCGGCGTGACCAGCACCTCGCAGTTCGAGCACGTGTCGGAGAGATACGGCGCCATGCTCCGGCCGAAGCCGGTCATCTCGGTGAGGATGACGGGCGAGCCGCCGCTGAGGATCTCGTCGGTCATCGAGCCGGGAAACGACACGCGCAGGCCGCGCGACGGCGCGCCGCGTCCGGCCGACGACACCACCTCCACCATCTTCTGCGTGCCGATGCTGACGATCCGCTCCACGTACACGCCGTCCGCGCGCGTGACCAGCGTGGCGCGGTTGGTGATCTCGTACAGCACCTCGGTCATCTCCACCGCGCCGGTCAGCGCGCTGGCCAGATGGCGGAAGGACGCCTCCTCGTCCGCCCTCCGCTCGAGCTGGTGCTTGGTCGCCTCCGCGTCGGCGCGTGCCTGCTGCTCGATCTCCAGGGCGCGCTTGCGCTCCGTCACGTCGCGGGCGAAACCGGTGAAGATGGTCTGGCCGTCGCGGCTCCACTCCCCGAACGACAGCTCGCACGGGAACTCGTGCCCGTCCTTGTGCAGCGCCGGCAGCTCGATGCCGGTCCAGGGGATGTTGCGCTGCCGCGTGCGCAGGTAGCGGGCCACGCCGTGGCGATGCGCGTCGCGGAGACGCTCGGGGATGATGGCGTCGAGCTTGCGCCCGATGAGCTCCTCCGGCTTGTAGCCGAACATCCGCTCCACGGCCGGATTGCAGAACGTGATGCGGCTCTTCTCGTCGATCGTGAAGATCGCGTCCTGCGCGGTCTCGGAGACGAGGCGGTAGCGCTCTTCGCTCGCACGCAGGAGCTCCTGTGTGTGGCGGCGCTCGATGAAGTCGCCGATCTGCGCGCCGATGAGCGTCATCACCGGCATGAGGGCCTGGTCGGGCTCGCGCTCGTCCGCGCTGAAGAACTCGAGCGCGCCGGTGACCCTCCCCCCGGCAGTGATCGGGAAGGCGAACGCGCCGGTCATCCCCGCGCGCTCGGCCAGCGGCGCGCGCGGATAGCGGGTGGAGTCGCGGAATCGCGGTACCCACACGGCGGCGCCGCTCTCCCAGACCTCCCCGGGAAGGCCGACGCCGCGGGGGAGACTTCCCTCATCGTCACAGAGTGCCCGCGCGGCCGCGGCGTCGACGCGCGGCGCGCTCCAGTGATCGACGCAGGCGATGGCGTCGCCGTGCACCTGCCACAACATGCCGATGTCCCAGCCGAGGTTCTCGCAGACGGTGCGCATGATCTCGCGCGCACTCTCGCGGAAGGGGCGGTCGTTGCCGAGGATGCGCGTCAGGGCCAGCTGGGCGGCCAGGCGGCGCTCGACGTGCTGGCGCTCGGTGACGTCGCGGGCGAACTTCGAGAAGCCGGTGACGCCCCCCTCGTCGTCGTACAGCGGCGTGGTCACGCCGTCCATGAAGATCCAGCGGCCGCTCTTGTGGAGGTGCCAGCGCGTGTCGTCGGCGCGCCCCTCGGTGCGCGCGTGCTCCAGTTCCTTCTGCGGGGCCTGCAGCGCGCGGTCGTCCGGGACGAAGAGGAAATCGAAGTGCCGGCCGCACACTTCCGCGCTCGTCCAGCCGAAAATCCGCTCCGCGCCGTGATTCCACAGCGTCACGCGCCCCTCGGTGTCGAGGAGGATGATCGAGAACTCGCGGGCTTCTTCGACGATGCGGCGGAAGATGTCGGCCATGACCCCTGGGCTGCACCGAGCACAGCGCATGCCGCTTCTGCTAGACTGCGCGCCCCGCGAATGCCCCGCCTCCGCACGGCGTTGTAGGGGTTTCCTGCCCATTGATGGGGAGTCGCCAAGCGGTAAGGCAGCGGCCTTTGGAGCCGCCATTCGGAGGTTCGAATCCTCCCTCCCCAGCCAACGTAGGGCGGGCTTCAGCCCGCCGCCCCCGGGGGAGGCGGGCTGAAGCCCGTCCTACGTTTCGTATATGGGTCAGCAAGGAGTTCCTGTCTGGTCCGCCTTGACGGTAGACTTGCGGCCGAGAGGCAGTAGAACGCACCAAACGGGGCGGATCTCCGCTTTTTGCTGACAAACCGACTTCCTTCGTGCTATCTTGCCACCCGTAAATCGACCGATGACACACTTCGACGACGAATCCCTGTTCGAGTACGTGGAAGGCACCTCGCCCAAAGCGAGTGAGATTGCCTCCCACGTGTCGTCCTGCCGTGAATGTGCACGGGAGGTCGGCGAGCAGCGCGAGCTGATGGCCACGCTCGCGGACGGCGAGGTCTGGGAGCCCGCTCCCGCCACCTCTCCGAGCCCGCGGCAGTTCATCGTCAACGTCGCGGCGTTCGCCGAGCGTGCGCGCCTCGAAGACGAGCGCGCCGCCATTCTCTGCGAAGAGATCCTCAGCGGCCCGCCCGCCTGGTGGAAGCAGCGCCTCCGCAAGGCGGAAGGTGCGATCACCGCGGGCATGGTCAAGCAGCTCCTCGACCGGATGCGGACGCTGGTGGAGAGCAATCCTGCCAACGCGCTGCAGGTCACGGCGCTGGCGATCGAAGTAGCCAACACTCTCGACGTCAGCGAATACCCGTGCGACTACGTCATCAAGCTCCGCGCGCAGGCCCTGCGCGACCACGCCTACGTCCTCTCCTTCATGGGACGATTCCCCGAGGCCCTCGACTTCGTCGAGCGCGCGAAGCGCCTGTTCGACCAGGTTCCGCTGCCGGAGTACGACCTGGCGCGGCTGGCGCTGGTCAAGGCGGCCATCCTGCAGAACATCGACCGCGCGGACGAAGCGGCCATCCTGGCCCATGAAGCCGGCGATACCTTCCTCCGCTTCGGAGACCGCGTCCGCTACGTCAACGCGCGCATCACCGAAGGGTCGGTCGTGTATTGCGGCGGCGCCATCGAGCGAGCCCTGGAGATCTGGAAGTCCGTCGAGCACGATCCGGCGCTCGATGAAGTCGGCTCCGTCCGCGTGGCCCACAACATCGCCCTTTGCCTTTCCGAGCTGCGCCAGCCTGCCGAGGCAGTCGAGTACCTGGTGCGCTGCGTGGCCCAGTTCGAGATGTTCGGAAAGGAGACGGAGCGCACGCGCAGCCGCGCCGTCCTCGGCCGCACGCTCCTCCTTGCCGGTCGCCCGGCCGATGCCATTCCGGTGCTTCGTCAGACGTGGTGCGAGTTCGAGCAGCTCGACATGATTGCCGACGCCGGCCTGGTCGCGCTGGAGCTGGCCGAAGCACTGGTGACCACCAACCAGGCCAACGAAGTTGCCGCCATCTGCCGGGACGTCATCGCGCAATTCACGCGTGCGGGGATGGCATCGCGGGCAATCACCGCGCTTTCCTTTCTTCGGGAAGCGGTGGCGATCGGGCAGGCGTCCACGAGTATCGTGCGCCACGTCCATGCCTTTCTTCGCCAGCTTCCCGCCGAGCAGCCCCGCCTCTTTGCGGCGCCGCCGACCGGCTTCGGGGAGTAAGCCGGCCGCGCGCGCATTTCCCACCTGTCACGCATCTTCAGCGGACACCGCTGAGCAACCGAGAAAGACCGTTCAACAATGCAAGGAGGAACTATGCGCTCTTCGTCCGTCAAAACCCTCGTCGTCGCCGTTTCCGTCGTCGTCTCCGTCTCCGTCACGATTGCTGCCCCCGCCGCCCATGCCCGTCCCGCGCAAAACCGCGAGGTCGTGGTCCGCGACGAGCCGCGCGGCATCGATCGCGTCGGACGCGTGGTACGCCGCATCCTGAACCGCCTCACCGGCGGCGTCACGACGAACAACTGGCCGTCCATCCCGCCGGCGCCGTCGCCGAACAACACTCAGTAAGATCCATTCACCCAATCGGTGATTGTGTGCTCTCCTCCGGCCCAGAGCCCGCCGGAGGAGAGCACCCGGATCTCTTCAGAAGCCGATCGGCGTCGCGTTGACGATCCCGCCGCCGTTGCCGCTGATCACCACCTGGTGGTGGAAGACGGCGCTCGTGCCGAGTGACGACTCGTTCGTCACCGCGTCGGCCTTGCTGTTGAAGATCTGCGATCTGGCCACCATCCCGCGCGCTGACTCTTCGTACGACACGGCGCGCCCCGGCACCCCGAAGTTGGAGACGCCTGATCCGCCGCGCGTGCCGGTGTCGGTGATCGTGCTCTCGTAGACGATCACCAGCGACGTGCCCATGGCCCGCACGGCGTAGTTGAGGTTGTGCTCGAACCTGCAGTTGTCGATGGTCACCCGCGCGCCGCCGGTGACGCGGATTCCCTCGACCCAGTTCTGGATGGTGAGGTTGCGGAAGACGATGCGGTCGTCGTCGCCGGTGGCATCGACGAGGATGCCGGCGATGTTCTGCCGGAGGGTGTTGCCGCCCGCGGGATCGCCCTGCAGCACGGCGTCGAAAAGGGCCGTGACGCCGGGCGCCGCCTCGATGGTCACGTTGGTCGGGCCGCTCGGCGCGTCGCCGATGCGCACCGTGCTGCTGGGGACGAAACGGCCGGAGGTGACGATGGTGATGGTGCCGTTCAGGTTGATCCCCGAGCCGCTCATGCCCGCCCCCAGCGCGGCCTCGATCGTGCCGAAGATCCGGTCGGCGCCGTCGCCGTCTTCGGCCGCGCCGACGCGGCCGTCGCCGTCCCAGTCCCCGCACTTTCCCGTCCCCACGAGGGTCGTGCCGGGAACCGGGCTGTCGCAGTTGCCTTCCAGGAGCACCGGATGATTGGCCCATGCCGCGGTCGCGGCGAGCAGCGTGGCGAAGAGAGCGAGAGTGAGAGCTCCGCGTGAAATCATGGTTGGCCTCCTGCTCAGAAAGCGACCGGGGTGGCGTTGATGATGCCGTTGCCGTTGCCGCCGACGATGACCTGGAAGAAGCGGACGGCACTGGCGCCGTTGGACGAGGCGTTGTTGATGGCCGTACCGGTGCTGTTGAAGATCGCCGTCTTCGACACGAGGCCGGTGCTCGTGCCCTCGAATTGGATGGCCGTGCCGGCGCCCGTCGACGTGACGGTGACGCCGAACCGCGACCCGGTGTCGAACATGCGGCTGCCGTTCACCATGACGTGGGCCGAGCCCATGACCCGCACGGCATAGTCGAGGTTGTGCTCGAAGGTGCAGTTCTCGATCACCACCCGGGCGCCGCCGTTCACCCGGATGGCCTCGGACCAGTTGCGGAAGGTGAGGTTGCGCAGCACGATGCGGTCTTCCACGTTGCTGGCCGTGATGTGGATCCCGGCGATGTTCTGGCGGAAATTGTTGTTGGCCAGCGTGTCGCCCTGCGCCACGGCGTCGATGAGCGCGATCGCGCCGGGCGCCGCCTCGATGGTCAGCAGCGTCGGACCGGCGGCATCGCCGATGAGGAGCGACGTCGGCAGCACGAAACGTCCCGAGGCCGCGATGAGCACCGTGCCGTTCAGGTTCGCGCCGGTGCCGGCCGCCGCGCCCGTGCCTGGGCCGATGGCGGCGGTCAGCGTACCGAAGATGCGATCCGCGCCGTCGGTATCCTCGGCCGAGCCGATGCGGCCGTCCCCGTCGAAGTCGCCGCACGTGCCGGCAACCCCGAGGACGGTCGTGCCGAAGGTCGGACTGTCACAGTTCCCTTCGACGATCACCGGATGATTGGCCAGCGCGGCGCCGGCGCACAACAACAGAAGGAGAGAGGTGGCAATCCGGAATCCCTGCATGGTCGACTCCTTTCCTCCGCGATCGGAGACGCTGTTCGTATCACCGGATGCGGACGGCCGCAACCGGAAGGGGGCGTTTACGTCACGCGTGCGCCGGCTCGCCCGCCAGCGCCGGCAGCGTGACCGTAAAGCTCGCGCCGCGGCCGGGGCCTTCGCTCTCCGCCACGATGTCGCCGTGATGGAGCTCGATGATGTGCCTGGCGATGGCCAGGCCGAGACCGAGGCCGCTGCGTTTGTTCGAGCCTTCCGCCTGGCGCAGGCGCTCGAACACGTACGGGAGGAACGCGGGGTCGATCCCTTCCCCTTCGTCCGTCACCCTGATGCGCAGCGTGCCGTTGGCGCGGTCGAGGCGGAGGTCGACGTGCTTGCCGGGCGGGGTGAACTTGATCGCGTTGGTGAGCAGGTTGTGGATCACCTGCTGGATGCGGCTCGGGTCGGCGTCGACGACCGCGTCGCGGTCCTCGATCTCCCAGGTCAGCCGCACGTCGTTGTCCTGCGCCATCGGGCGGGCGGTGGTGAGTGCGGCTTCCACGATGTCCGAGAGGCGCGTCGGCTGCAGGTCGACCTGGAACTTGCCGAGGATCATGCGCGAGACGTCGAGCATGTCGTCGATGAGGCGGGCCTGCAGGCGCGCGCTCGACTCGATCGTGCGCAGCGCCTCTTCCAGCTCCTGCTGGTCGAAGTGGCCGGTGCGGAGGAACTGCACCCAGCCGAGGATCGACGTCATCGGCGTGCGCAGCTCGTGAGAGAGCGTGGCCAGGAAGTTGTCCTTGGCGCGGTTCTGGGCCTCCGCCTCGCGATAGCGCCGCTCCGCCTCCGCCGCCAGCGCGGCGGCCCGCTTCTCGGTCACGTCGCGGAACGTGATCACCGAACCGACCAGCGCGGCGTTCTCGTCGCGCATCGGCGAGGCGCAGAACTCCACCGGGAAGCTCGTCCCGTCGGGGCGGAAGAACGTCTCCTCGATCTCCTCGTACGCCGGCTCGCCGTGCACCACCGCGTAGAAGCGGCACTTCGAGCGGTCGCAGGTGAGCACGCCCGGAAAGACGGGGTGCACGAACGCGTGAATGTCGCCGCCCACGACCTCGGACGGCCTCCGTCCGATCATGCGCGCCGCGGCGGGGTTGACGAACGTCGTGGCGCCGTCGAGCCCCACGCCGAAGACCCCCTCGGCCGCGGCATTCAGGATCAGCTCGTTCTGCCGGATCAGGCGCGCCAGCTCGTGGGCCTGGCGCTTGAACGCCTCGCGCTTGCGGAACAGCTCGATGAAGACGTTCACCTTCGACCGCAGGATCACCGGGTCGAACGGCTTGAAGATGTAGTCGACCGCGCCCAGCTCGTAGCCGCGGAAGACGTTCGTCTCGCTGCGGGAGAGCGCGGTCAGGAAAATGATCGGCGTGTCGCGGGAGCGCTCGCGCGAGCGGATCAGGTCCGCGGTCTCGAAGCCGTCCAGGTCGGGCATCTGCACGTCGAGCAGCACCACGGCGAAATCCATGTGCAGCAGATGCCGCAGCGCGTCCGAGCCTGACTCCGCCATCACGAGGTTCTGCCCCGTGTCCATGAGGATCGACTCCAGCGCCAGGAGGTTGTTGGGCTGGTCGTCGACCAGAAGGATGTTTACGCGTTCGTCCGTCATCCGCTGTTCCGGCAAAGCTCGACGAGAAACGGCCCGATCCGATCGAGAGGCAAAATCCGATCCACGCGGGTAGCCGCGATCGCTGCCTGCGGCATCTCGGCCGACTCGGCTGTCTTGGGGTCTTGTACGACGACGAAACCGCCGCGTTGTTTGATGCGCATCGCTCCTCGGGCTCCATCCGCGTTGGCGCCGGTGAGCACCACTCCGATGACGCCGGCCTGGTACGCATCCGCTGCCGACTCGAACAGTACATCGATCGACGGCCGGGAGTACGCGACGGCAGCATCAACTGACAGGCTCAACTCTCCGCCGCGGTCGACCATGAGGTGATAGTCGGCCGGCGCGAGGTAGACGTTCCCGGGATGGATCCACTGCTTGTCGAGCGCGTCGACGACGTTCAGCTTCGAGTGGCGCCGCAGGAACGACGGGAGCGCCTCCCCCGAGGTGCGGTAGCGGTGCTGGGCCACGACGATCGGCACCCGGAAGTCCTGCGGCAGCACGCCGAAGATCTGCTCCATCGCCGCCATCCCCCCCATCGAACAGCCGAGCACGATCAGCTCGTACTTGTGCGCGGCCTCGGCCAGGACGCGGCCGTCGGTCCAGGAGCGGATGCCGGGGGGCAGTTGGCGGTTGTCGGTTGGCGGTTGGCGGGAGGCCGCCACCCGGCCACGGGCATCGCCGTGGAAGGGCGGTGGTCCCCCGTCAACCGCCAACCGCCAACCGCCAACCGGATTCATCGCACCCTCCGGTACAGCTTCTCCTCCGCGTCGACGACGTCGTAGTTGTCGGCGACGGCGGTGTACTTGATCGACTCCTTCTTGCCCAGGCCGAGGATGCCGAACATCTCCATCGACTGCAGGAAGAGCTGCTGCACGCGGTCCTGCAGGGCGTTGTTGAAGTAGATGAGGACGTTGCGGCAGAAGATCACGTTGAAGTGATTGAAGGAGGCGTCGGTGACGAGGTTGTGCTGCGCGAAGACGACGTTCTCCCGCAGCGACGGCCGGAAGATCGCGTAGTCGTAGCGGGCCGTGTAGTAGTCGGAGAACGTGCCGGTGCCGCCGCCGGTGATGTAGTTGGAGGTGTTCTCCTGCATCGTGGAGAGCGGGAAGATGCCGGACTTGGCTTTCTGCAGCACGGCCTCGTTGATGTCCGTGGCGTAGATGCGGCAGCGGTCGTAGAGGCCTTCCTCCTGGAGGAGGATGGCCATCGAATAGACCTCTTCGCCGGTCGAACAGCCGGCGTGCCAGATGCGCACGAACGGATAGGTGCGCAGCATCGGCACGACCTTCTGCCGGAACTGCAGGTAGAAGGTGGGGTCGCGGAACATCGCCGTCGTGTTGACGGAGAGGTCGAGCAGCAGCCGCTCCATCGACTGCGGGTCGTGCAGGACTTTTTCGATGAGGCCGGAGATGGTGCTCAGCCCCTCGGCATAGACGCGCTTCCAGATCCGCCGCCGCAGCGACGGCAGGGAGTAGTCGCGAAAGTCGAAGCCGTAGTGCTGGAAGATGCCTTCGGTGAGCAGTCCCACCTCGATCTGCTCGAGGTCTGCCTTCGCCTGTTCGTCGATGATGGCTGCGGGTTGGTTGGCCATGTACTGCCGGACCTCAAGAGCAAACGACAGACCGACAGCAAAAAGCGGGCCCTGCCTTGGAATCAGTTCCGCGCGGACCTCCTCCGCGCCGAGCCGCGCACGAAGAAGGCCGGCTCGAGCACGACCTCCGAAACGTTCCCCGCCTGGTCTTCGGCGTGGATGCGCAGGGCGACCGAGCCCGAGTGCTCGCGCGTGACCGGCGAGAGGTCGACCCGGAAGATCGTCCCCAGTCCCGGATTGAGGATCCTGCTGTTCTCGAAGTGGCGCGCGTCGACGGAGACCAGGAGCGGCTTCCACTCGGTCGTGCCGGCCAGCCGGTACTCCACGCGGGTGGCCTCCTCGCGCGGGGGCGCGCGGAGGGTGAACGGCGGTTCGGAGTACGTGTCGGCGACGCCGAAGCGCAGCGTCGCGCTGTCGCCGCGGGCGATGACGCTGGCCTGCTCGCCGGCGCCGTCCGTGATGCGCAGGGACGTGAACAGCGGATGCAGCGGATCGTCCTTCGCCAGGTCGACCCAGGACGTGGCGGTGGCACGGCCGCGCATCCCCGCGATGGTGTAGCGCGTGTTCGTCGACTCGATCGAATAGACCTCGCGGCCGAGCGTCTCGTAGGCGGTGGCCGCGTAGAGCCCTTCGCCGCGCACTCTCCCGCTGGCGTCGCGGACGACCGTGCGCGAGTTGCGGTTGTCGTTCTCGCGCCGCTCGCCGGCAGGACCGAACCAGTTTCCGCCCGCGCTCCAGAATCCCGGTCCGACCATGAAGTTCAGGAGCGGCACGACGGGTGCCGCGCCGACGGTCACGGTCGTTCCCGGCGGAACGCGGTACGCCATCGGCGAGACCTCGAAGTAGAGGTCCCCCTCGACCCGGACGTCCCCTTCTTTCAGGTACATCCACGCGTCGGTGTACAGCGGGCACTCCACGTCGTGGCCCATCGACTCGACGAAACATTTGCCGGAGCGCTCGAGGTTGGCGAGCAGCTCCACCTCCGGCGAGGGACTGGGCGTGTAGTACATCGTCAGCGTGTCGGGCGTGGGACGCATGAGGAACGCCGAGGCGCCGGGGTAATAGAAGGTCTCCCTCGGGCCGGGGAACAGCATCGCCGGCGCCACCCCGGTGAGATGCGTCGCTTCCAGCGCCTCGAACCGCAGGTCCTGCCGCAGCCAGCGCGGGATGAGGGTATTGGTGACGCTGGCGGAGAGTCCGTTCATCGGCTCGTGCAGCGCCGCGTACACGGTGCTGCGCGGGACCTCGGCGCAACTGCTCATCGGATGGAAGCGCACGCGCCCGGAGAAGCTCGCGTACAGGTCGCGCGACGCCGGAGCCTGCAGGAACGACACTTTCCGCCCCGTGGGGAACGCGAGGACGAGGCTCTCGAGGCACTGGCGGCCGTCGGCGATCAGCGCGTTCCCCTTCTCGTCGCTGGCGGCGAGGGCGATGGTGTGCTGCGCGCTCGCGGCCAGCATCGGCACGTACGGGTCGCCGGTGAGGTCCACGCGCTCGGCGACGAAGATGCGGTTCGGCGTGCCGCGGCTGAACGAGCCCTGCTCGCGCACGACGATGTCCACCGTCTCGAGGGGCCACAGCACTCTCGCGTCCATCTGCACCAGCAGGTCGTAGCGATGGCGCTCGCCGAGGATCATTGCCCAGGCGTCGTTCGAGGCGTCCCGGACGTCGATGTGGATGAACGACCCCTTCACGAAGGCCCACGGCACGCGGACGGGCACCGGCCCGCCGCTCCACTCGACGCGCCCGCCGAAGGAGAGCGAGCCCTCCCGCGGCGCGGGCACGAGCGCATTCGTGACCGTCACGCCGATCTCCACCGTCGCGGAGGCGCCGGGGGCCAGCGTGACGGACTGCGGCTCCACGCGCACGGTGACGCCTTCGCGCGCGCCGTGGACCGCGGCGGTGAGCGTCTGCGGCGACGCCGAGATGTTGCGCAGCACGACGCTGCGCGACCGGCTCCAGGTTTCCTGGCGTGGGTTGACGCGGCCGAAGTCGACCACGGGGGCCGACAGGAGCGTGGCCGTGGAGGTCGCGGCGTGCGCGTCGACGCGGCCCGCGCCGGCGGTCATCACTTCCTCGCCGAGGGGGGCGGCCGTCGAGACGATCGCGCTCTTGAGCTCGGCCGGCGTCCACCGCGGGTGCACGCCCTTCAGCAGCGCGGCCACGCCGGCCACGTGTGGCGTGGCCATGGAGGTTCCGTCGAACGCGGCGATCTTCCCGTTCGGCACGGCCGAGGAGATGGCGACGCCCGGCGCCACGACCTCCGGCTTGATGCCGTAGTCGAACGCCGGACCGCGCGAGCTGAAGCCGGCCACGCGATCGGAGAGCGAGGAGGCGCCGACCGTGATGGCCGAGGGAGCGATGCCGGGCGAATGGAGCCGGCCGTAGTCTCCCCCATTGCCGGCGGCGATGACGAAGAGGATGCCGGCGGCCGTCGCCTGTTCCACCGCCGCGGCGACGGGATCGTCGGGCACGGCCTCGCCGCCCAGGCTCATGTTGACGATGTCGACGCGATCGGAAGGATCGCCGTCCTGGTCGGGGTCGACGCTCCGCTCGATCGCGGCGATGACGTCGGAGCCGTACCCGTGCTGTCCCGCCAGCGCGCGATACGCGATCAGCGTCGCCTCGGGCGCGACGCCGGTCAGGCCGCCGCCGTTCGCCGCGATGATGCCGGCGACGTGCGTGCCGTGGCCGAAGACGTCCATCGGGTCGGCGTCGCTTTCGACGAAATCCCACCCTCCCTCGACTTTGAAGCCGCTGCCGATCCCTCCGCCGAGCGCGGGATGCATGTAGTCGATGCCGCTGTCGATGACCGCCACGCGCACGCCCGCGCCGCGCGTCCCGAACTGCGACCACACCTTGTCCGCTCCGATGTGCCCGACGCTGCCCGCCAGCAGCGCCGACATCTGCCGGTCCTCCTGCACGGAGGCGACGTACGGAAGGGCGGCGATGGCGTCGCGGAGCCCGGGCTGCACGCGCACGCTCGCGCCGAAGAGCACGCGCGAGTACTGGTGGAGCACGCGCACCCGCTCCTCGCCCGCGGCGAGGGCCTTGATGCCGCCCGCGCGGCCGATGTCGCGGCGGAGCTGCTGCACGCGTGCGCCGATCGCATCGCCGCGGCGGAAGCGGACGATCAGCCGGACCGGCTCGTCCCGCGGTTTCGTTTCGCTCGCGATCAGCCGGCGCGCCGAGGGGTCGGCGATCGGGAGACGCTCCTGTGCCGCCGCCGTGCAGGCAAGAAGGACTGCCAGAAGGATGCGCATGGCGGCACAATACAAGGAATAACTGTTACAGGACGTTACAAAACAACCTGTCATCCTGAGCCGCGCAGACGGCGAAGGATCCCCTGCCTACGGAGCGGGCATGGGGCTCCAGCAGGGGATCCTTCGCCGTCTACGCGGCTCAGGATGACAATGGGGCTATCATCAATCCAGGAGGACGAGATGCGGAATCGAATCATGAAACTACTCCTGCTCGCCGCGCTGTCGCTCGCGGCAGTGCCGGGCGGCGCGCAGGAGCCGAAGAAGGAGCCCGAGCCGCTGGCGCTCAAGCCCGGCGACATGGCTCCCGATTTCACGCTGCTTCAGTACGACGGGAAAGGCGTCACCCCGGTGTCGCTGCGCGACTTTCGGGGGAAGAAGAACGTCGTCCTGGCCTTCTTCGTGTTCGCCTTCACCGGTGGCTGAACGAAGGAAATGAAAGCCTTCCAGGCAAATCTGCCGAAGCTGGAAGGCACAGACACCCAGGTCCTGGGTGTGAGCATCGACAGCCCCTTCGCCAACCACGCATTCGCCCTCGAGAACGGAGTGACCTTTCCCATCCTCGGCGACATGGACGGCACCGCCATCAAGGCGTACGGCCTGGAGAAGGTCTATACGATCGGCGGCGTCCCCATCCGCTCCGCGCGGCGCGCCACCTTCCTCATCGACAAGGAAGGAAAGATCGTGACCACGCAGGTCGACGCCGAAGCCGTCGACCCGACCAAGATCATCGACGCCTGCCAGATTCCGGCGACGAAAGCCGGCACGTAAGACGGCCTTAGTGGACCGCCGGCGTCCCGCCGGCTGTCTCGGGCGGCGTCCCGCCGCCCGCCCCGGGGGGCGCGGGCGAGACGCCCGCGCAGACAGCCGGCGAGGACGCCGGCGGTCCACCTTACCTTTACTTACCGGTACAGCCACACCCGCAGCAGGCTGACCAGCTGCTGCGCGTCGATCGGCTTGGTGATGTAGTCGCTGGCGCCCGCTTCCATGCACTTCTCGCGGTCGCCCTTCATCGCCTTCGCCGTCAGGGCGATCATGGGGAGGTTCTTGTACGCATCGTCGGCGCGGATGCGGCGCATGGCCTCGTAGCCGTCCATCTCCGGCATCATCACGTCCATCAGCACCACGTCGATGTCGGCATTGTTGCGCAGCGCGTCGATGCCCTCCTGGCCGCTCTCCGCGTACAGCACCTTCATCTTGTGCCGCTCCAGGAGCGACGTCAGCGCGTAGATGTTGCGCATGTCGTCATCGACGATGAGGGCCTTCTTGCCGGCCAGCACCGGATCCGACTCGTGCAGCTGCTCGAGCATCTTCCGCTTCTGTTCCGGCAGGTTCTCCTCGACGCGATGCAGGAAGAGCGCGGTCTCGTCGAGCAGGCGGTCCGGCGAGCGGACATCCTTCACGATGATCGCGTCGGCCATCCGCTTCAGGTCGTTCTCCTCCTTCCGCGAGAGGTCGCGGCCGGTGTAGACGACGATCGGCACGTCCGTCACGCCCAGCTCGTTCTTCATGCGGTTGATGAAGTCGAAGCCGCTCATGTCCGGCAGCCCGAGGTCGAGCACCATGCAGTCGAAGCGGCGGTCGCGCAGCAGCTCGAGAGCCTCCTCGCCCGTGCCCACCGCGGTGATGTCCACGTCTCCCTCGCCGATCAGCTCGACGATGGCCTGCCGCTGCTGCTCGTTGTCCTCGACCACCAGGAGCGACTTGTTGGCCCGCTCCAGGAAGCCCTGGATCTTCGCGAACGCATCGTCCAGCGCGTCCTTCGACACCGGCTTCTGCATCTGCGCGAACGCGCCGAGGCGCAGGCCGCGCGCCGTCTCCTCGTCGGCGGAGATGATGTGCACCGGGATGTGGCGCGTGACGCGGTCGTGCTTGAGGCGGTCGAGCACCGTCCACCCTTCCATGTCGGGCAGGGCGATGTCGAGTGTGATGGCATCGGGGCGGAAGCGTGGCGCGAGTTGCAGTGCCGCCTCGCCGCGCGTGGCCACGATGCCCTTGAAGCCCTTGTCGCGGGCCATGTCGAGCAGGATGCGCGCGAAGGCCACGTCGTCTTCGACGATCAGCACCGTGCGGTCGCCGGGGCGGACGCTGTCGCGATCGTCCGGCACCTGCTCCTCCACCACCACCACCTGCTGCTCGTCCGCGCCCCCCTTCGCCTCGCGCGCCTGGCGGTCGCCGGACGTCTCGGTGGTGAAGTCGGGGAAGGTCATCGGCACGCGCTGCGTCTGCGGCGACGTGTGGGTCGGCTCGACCGGCCGCTCGATGGCGCGCTCGCGGCGTCCGGCCGGGGTGGCGTAGGTCTGCGGGAGATAGAGAGTGAACGTCGACCCGTTGCCCGGCTCCGACTCGACGCGGATCTCGCCGCCGAGCAGGCGTGCGATCTCGCGGCTGATCGAGAGGCCGAGGCCCGTGCCGCCGAACTTGCGCGTCGTCGACGCGTCGGCCTGCTGGAAAGCCTCGAAAATGATCCGCTGCTTGTCCTCGGGGATGCCGATGCCGGTGTCGGTCACGCTGAACGCGATCACGCTCGCCGCGCGGTCGAGCACGTCGTGGCCCGGCGTCCAGCCGGACATCGCCGTCTCCATGCGCAGCGTCACCCCGCCCCGCTCCGTGAACTTGAACGCATTGCCGAGCAGGTTCTTGAGCACCTGCTGCAGCCGCGTCGGATCCGTGTGGATCGAGTTGGGGAGGTTGCTCCCCTGCTCGACCTTGAACTCCAGCTTCTTGTCCTCCGCCACCTGGCGGAAGGTCCGCTCGGTGAGGTCGGTGATCTCGCGGAACGAGACGTCGCTCAGCGAGACCGTCATCATGCCGCTCTCGATCTTGGACAGGTCGAGGATGTCGTTGATGAGCGTGAGCAGGTCCTGGCCCGAGCCGTGGATCGTGCGCGCGAAGTCGACCTGCTTGTCGGTGAGGTTCCCCTCGGGGTTGTCGGACAGCAGCTTGGCCAGGATGAGCAGCGAGTTGAGCGGCGTGCGCAGCTCGTGCGACATGTTCGCCAGGAACTCGCTCTTGTACTTCGACGTCAGCGCGAGCTGGCGGGCTTTCTCCTCCAGCTGGCGCTTGGCGTTCTCGACCTCGCGGTTCTTCTGTTCGACTTCCTCGTTCTGCGCCGTGAGCAGGCGGGCCTTCTCTTCCAGCTCCTCGTTGGTCTGCTGCAGCTCTTCCTGCTGCTGCTTGAGCAGCTCTTCCGAGGCCTGCAGCGACTTGGCCTGAGACTCGAGGCGCTTGTTGGTCTCGGTCAGCTCTTCCTGCTGCGTCTGCAGCTCTTCGGCGAGCGACTGCGACTGCGTGAGGAGCTCCTCGGTGCGCATGTTCGCCTGGATCGTATTGAGCACGACGCCGATCGATTCGGTGAGCTGATCGAGCAGCGACTGGTATGTCTCGGTGAAGCGGGTGAACGAGGCCAGCTCCATCACCGCCAGCACCGCCCCCTCGAAGACGATCGGCAGGACGATGATGTTCATCGGCCTCGCCTCGCCGAGGCCCGAGTTGATCTGCACGTAGTCGTTGGGCGCGTCGGTGATGAGGATGCGCTGCTTCTCGAACGCCGCCTGTCCGACCAGCGACTCGCCGATGCGGAACTCCTTGTTGAGGTGCTTGCGCTCGCGGAACGCGTACGTGGCCGCGAGGCGGAGGATCGGCTCGTGCGACGACGCGTCCATCGTGTAGAAGACGCCGTGCGCCGCGCCGACCACCGGCGCCAGCTCGCTGAGGATCATCTGCGACACGGTCTGCAGGTTCTTCTGTCCCTGCATCATGCGCGTGAACTTGGCCAGGTTGGTCTTCAGCCAGTCCTGCTCCGCGTTGCGCGACGTGGTCTCGCGCAGGTTGCGGATCATCTCGTTGATGTTGCCCTTGAGGGACGCGAGCTCGCCTTGCGCTTCCACGGTAATGCTGCGCGTGAGGTCGCCCTTGGTCACGGCCGTAGCCACGTCCGCGATGGCGCGCACCTGCGTGGTGAGGTTCGCGGCCAGCTGGTTGACGTTGTCCGTCAGGTCGCGCCACGTGCCCGCGGCGCCCGGCACGTTGGCCTGCCCGCCGAGGCGTCCCTCGACGCCGACCTCGCGCGCCACCGTGGTGACCTGGTCGGCGAAGGTGGCCAGCGTCTCGATCATGTCGTTGATCGTGTCGCCCAGCTCCGCGATCTCCCCTCGCGCTTCGACGGCGAGCTTCTGTTTCAGGTTGCCCTTGGCGATGGCCGTCACGACGCGCGCGATGCCGCGCACCTGCGCCGTGAGGTTGGAGGCCATCATGTTGACGTTGTCGGTCAGGTCCTTCCACGTGCCGGCCACCCCTTTGACCTGCGCCTGGCCGCCGAGCTTCCCTTCCGTGCCGACCTCACGAGCCACGCGCGTGACCTCGGAGGCGAACGAGTTGAGCTGGTCCACCATCGTGTTGATGGTGTCCTTCAGCTCGAGGATCTCTCCCTTGACGTCGACCGTGATCTTCTTCGACAGGTCGCCGTTCGCGACGGCCGTCGTCACCTGGGCGATGTTGCGCACCTGGTTGGTCAGGTTGCTGGCCATGGTGTTGACGTTGTCGGTCAAGTCTTTCCACGTACCGGAGACGCCCTTGACCTGCGCCTGGCCGCCGAGGCGCCCTTCCGTACCGACCTCGCGCGCCACGCGCGTGACCTCGCCGGCGAACGAGTTGAGCTGGTCGACCATCGTGTTGATGGTGTTCTTCAGCTCCAGGATCTCGCCGCGGACGTCGACGGTGATCTTCTTCGACAGGTCGCCGAGTGCGACCGCGGTGGTCACCTCGGCGATGTTGCGCACCTGGGCGGTGAGGTTCGAGGCCATCGAGTTGACCGAGTCCGTGAGGTCTTTCCACGTCCCGGCCACGCCCTTGACCTGCGCCTGCCCGCCCAGCTTCCCTTCCGTACCGACTTCGCGCGCCACGCGCGTGACCTCGGCCGCGAAGCTGTTGAGCTGGTCGACCATCGTGTTGATGGTGTCCTTCAGCTCCAGGATCTCGCCCCGCACGTCGACGGTGATCTTCTTGGAGAGGTCGCCGTTCGCGACGGCCGTGGTGACCTGCGCGATGTTGCGCACCTGCGCGGTCAGGTTCGACGCCATCATGTTGACGTTGTCGGTGAGGTCCTTCCACGTGCCGGCCACGCCCTTGACCTGCGCCTGGCCGCCCAGCTTCCCTTCGACGCCGACCTCGCGCGCCACGCGCGTGACTTCCGAGGCGAACGAGTTGAGCTGGTCGACCATCGAGTTGATGGTGTTCTTCAGCTCCAGGATCTCGCCCTTGACGTCGACGGTGATCTTCTTCGACAGGTCGCCGTTCGCGACGGCCGTGGTGACGTCCGCGATGGAGCGCACCTGCGCGGTCAGGTTGGCGGCCATGTAGTTGACCGAGTCGGTCAGGTCTTTCCACGTGCCGGAGACGCCCTGCACGTCGGCCTGGCCGCCCAGTTTTCCTTCCGTGCCGACCTCGCGCGCCACGCGCGTGACTTCCGCGGCGAACGACCGGAGCTGATCGACCATCGTGTTGATCGTGTTCTTCAGCTCGAGGATCTCGCCGCGCACTTCGACGGTGATCTTCTTGGAGAGGTCGCCGTTCGCGACCGAGGTGGTGACCTCGGCGATGTTGCGCACCTGGGCGGTGAGGTTGCCGGCCATGGAGTTGACCGAGTCCGTGAGGTCTTTCCACGTACCGGCCACGCCCTTCACTTCCGCCTGGCCGCCGAGGTTCCCTTCCGTGCCGACCTCCCGGGCGACACGCGTGACTTCCGAGGCGAAGGCCGACAGCTGGTCGACCATCGCGTTGATCGTTTCCTTGATCTGCAGGATCTCGCCGCGCACGTCGACCGTGATCTTGCGCGTCAGGTCGCCGCTGGCGATGGCCGTGGCCACGCCCGACACGTCGCGGAGCTGCACGGTGAGGTTGCTGGCCATGCCGTTGACCGAGTCCGTGAGGTCCTTCCACGTACCGGCTACGCCTTTGACCTCGGCCTGCACGCCGAGCTTTCCTTCCGTACCGACTTCGCGCGCCACGCGCGTGACCTCGGCCGCGAAGCTGTTGAGTTGATCGACCATCGTGTTGATCGTGTTCTTCAGCTCCAGGATCTCGCCCCGCACGTCGACCGTGATCTTGCGCGAGAGGTCGCCCATGGCCACGGCCGTGGTGACCTCGGCGATGTTGCGCACCTGCGCCGTGAGGTTGCCGGCCATGGCGTTGACCGAGTCGGTGAGGTCTTTCCACGTGCCCGCGACGCCCGGCACCTCGGCCTGCCCGCCCAGCCGTCCCTCGGAGCCGACTTCGCGCGCCACGCGCGTGACTTCCGAGGCGAAGGCCGAGAGCTGGTCGACCATGACGTTGATCGTGTTCTTCAGCTCCAGGATCTCGCCCTTGACCTCGACCGTGATCTTCTTCGACAGGTCGCCCATGGCCACCGCCGTGGTGACCTCGGCGATGTTGCGCACCTGCGCGGTGAGGTTCGAGGCCATGGAGTTCACCGAGTCGGTGAGGTCCTTCCACGTACCGGCCACGCCCTTCACTTCGGCCTGGCCGCCGAGCTGTCCTTCCGTACCGACCTCGCGCGCCACGCGCGTGACCTCGGCCGCGAAGGAGTTGAGCTGGTCGACCATCGTGTTGATCGTGTTCTTCAGCTCCAGGATCTCGCCCCGCACGTCGACGGTAATCTTCTTGGAGAGGTCGCCGAGTGCGACGGCCGTCGTGACCTCGGCGATGTTGCGCACCTGCGCGGTGAGGTTGCCGGCCATGGCGTTGACCGAGTCCGTGAGGTCCTTCCACGTACCGGCCACGCCCGGCACCTCGGCCTGTCCGCCGAGACGTCCTTCCGTGCCGACCTCGCGCGCCACGCGCGTGACTTCCGAGGCGAACGCGCGGAGCTGATCGACCATCGTATTGATCGTGTTCTTCAGCTCCAGGATCTCGCCGAGCGCTTCCGCGGTGATCTTCTTCGACAGGTCGCCGTTCGCGACCGCCGTGGTGACCTCGGCGATGTTGCGCACCTGCGAGGTGAGGTTCGCGGCCATGTAGTTGACCGAGTCCGTCAGGTCTTTCCACGTACCGGAGACGCCCTTGACTTCCGCCTGGCCGCCGAGCTTGCCCTCGGTGCCGACCTCGCGGGCCACGCGCGTGACTTCCGAGGCGAAGGAGCGGAGCTGGTCCACCATCGTGTTGATGGTGTCCTTCAGCTCCAGGATCTCGCCGCGCGCCTCGACGGTGATCTGCTTGGAGAGGTCGCCGTTGGCGACGGCGGTGGTGACCTGGGCGATGTTGCGAACCTGGTTCGTCAGGTTCGAGGCCATGTAATTGACCGAATCGGTGAGATCGCGCCAAGTGCCGGAAACCCCCTGCACGTCGGCCTGACCGCCGAGCTTTCCTTCCGATCCGACTTCACGGGCGACGCGGGTGACTTCCGAGGCGAAGGAGCGGAGCTGATCGACCATGACGTTGATCGTGTTCTTCAGCTCCAGGATCTCGCCGCGCACTTCGACGGTGATCTTCTTGGAGAGGTCGCCGTTGGCGACGGCGGTGGTGACGTCGGCGATGTTGCGGACCTGCGCGGTGAGGTTCGAGGCCATCATGTTGACGGACTCGGTGAGGTCCTTCCACGTGCCGGCCACGCCCTTGACGTCGGCCTGGCCGCCGAGCTTTCCTTCGGTGCCGACCTCGCGCGCCACGCGCGTGACTTCCGAGGCGAACGAGGCCAGCTGCGTGACCATCGTGTTGACGGTCTTGGCGGTGCGGAGGAACTCTCCCTTGAGCGGACGGCCGTCGAACTCGATGGCCATGGTCCGGGTGAGGTCGCCCTTCGCGACCGCGCCGATGACCCGGGCGATCTCGTTCGTGGGCTGCACGAGGTCGGTGATTAGGTTGTTCACCGACTCGGCCATCACGCCCCACTGGCCGCCGGAGGCGGGAACCTGGGCGCGCGCACTGAGCTTGCCCTCCTTGCCGACGACGGTGGAGATGCGCTCGATCTCCGAGGCGGTGCGCTCGTTGAGGTCGAGAATGTCGTTCAGCGTGTCGGCAATTTTTCCCTGGACGCCGACGAATTCAACCGGCATCCGGACGGAAAAGTCGCCCTTCTTCATCGATGTGAGCGCGCGCAAAAGGAGGCGCTCGAAGTCCTTCGGCCCCAACTCCGTGGCCTTTTCGACGCCAATGGTCGTCATACCAACGGTTCTCCCTCTCCTGGGAACTGCGTATTTTGATTGAATCGATTAAGGCGGACGGCCCGCGAGCTGAGCGGGCGGATCAGTCTTGGAGAGGGGCGGGATGCAAGCACAAGGCCACGTATGGATGAGGGTGGTTGGACTACAGGGGGGACCGCCTAAGTGGACCGCCGGCGTCCCGCCGGCTGTCCGTGGCGGCGTCCCGCCGCCACGGTGCGGGCGAGACGCCCGCACAAACAGCCGGCGAGGACGCCGGCGGTCCGCCGCGGGCCCCGACGTCGCGGCCGTCCCCAGCAAGGTCTCGGGGGCCGCGCGTGTAAAAGGTGCTCCGGCGCGTCGCGCTACAATCGCCAGCCCGTCATGTCCCTCCCTCCCCATCCCGATGTCCTGGCCGAGGCGGTGGTCGGCGGCGTGGAGCTGCGGGACATCGTGTATGGCCCTCGCCTCATCCCGCGGCACGCGCACGGCATGGCCGGCTTCTGCCTGGTGCTCGACGGCACGTATGAAGAGCGGTACGCCGCCCGGACACTCGCGTGCGCCGCGCAGACAGTGACGTTCAGCCCCGCCGGCGCGGAGCACACGAACGTCTTCGCGGCGTCGCGCTCGCACTGCCTGACCGTCGACGTTCCGGAGCAGTGGATCGATCGTCTCGAGCGCGGGCGCGCGCATCTGCGGGAGCCGTTCGAGACCCGCGGGGGCACGCAGGCCTGGCTCGCGGAGCGCCTGCTGCAGGAGATGCGCGGCGATGACGACGGGGCGCGGCTGATCGTCGAAGGGATCGTGCTGGAGATGCTCGGCCAGGCCGCGCGCAACGCCGCCCGCGCGGCGGAGACGCAGGTCAGTCCGGCCATCCGCCGCGCCTACGACCTCCTGCGCGCGCGCTACCGCGACTCGATCACGCTCGCGGACCTGGCCGAGGCCACGGAACGGCATCCGGTCTACATCGCCACCGCGTTTCGCCAGGCGTACGGCCAGACCGTCGGCGACTGCCTGCGGCGTCTCCGCGTCGAGCACGCGTCGCGCGCGCTGGCGCAGTCGGACCTGCCGCTGGCCGAGGTCGCGCTCTCCTCCGGCTTCGGGAACCAGAGCCATCTCACGCGGGTGTTCAAGACGTACACGGGCCTCACGCCCGCCGCGTACCGGCGCCGGCACCGCTGACCGCCAACCGCCAACCGCCAACCTGAATCCGCGACAACGCGCCTGAAGCGGAGGAAAGACGCGCCGCGCGGGACACTGCTACCGTCGCGGCATGATCCGCATCGCCCTGCTCCTCGCCGTTGCGCTGTCGATCGACGCCGCCGACTCCCCCACCCGCCTCCTCCGCTACCCCGATCTGCACGGGGACCGTCTGGTCTTCACGTACGCCGGCGACCTCTGGAGCGCTCCCGCCGCCGGCGGCGACGCGCGCCGCCTCACCACGCACGAGGGCTACGAGTACCTCCCGCGCACGTCGCCCGACGGGCAATGGATCGCCTTCAGCGCCGAGTACGAGGGGAACATGGACGTGTACGCCGTGCCGTCGCGCGGCGGCGAGCCGAAGCGGCTGACGTGGCACCCGCTGGCCGACCGCGTGATCGGCTGGACGCCGGACGGCCGGATCCTCTTCCGCTCCAAACGCCACAGCGTCGTGCAGTCGTACGACCGTCTCTTCACCATCGGCGCCGGCGGAGGGGTGCCGGACGAGCTGCCGCTGCCGTCGGCGGGCATGAGCTCCTTCTCGCCGGACGGGACGAAGATCGCGTACAACCCCATCGCCACGGAGTCGCAGTTCTGGAAGCGCTACCGCGGCGGCACGCAGTCGCACATCGCCATCTTCGACTTCAGGACCAAGGCCTATGACGAGGTGCCGCACACCGACGCGGGCGATCTCTTCCCGATGTGGTTCGGCAACGCCGTCTACTTCGTCTCCGATCGCGACGGGGTGATGAACCTCTATCGCTACGACGTCGCCTCGCGCGAGATCCGCCAGCTCACCCGGCACGCGGAGTACGACATCAAGTGGCCGAGCCTCGCCTCCGACGGCTCCGGACGGATCGTGTACGAGAACGGCGGCACGCTCTTCCTCTACGACATCGCCAAAGCCGCGGCAGCGCCGGTCGACGTGCGCGTGCACACCGACGCGCCGTCCACGCGCGTCACCACCGTCAACGCGCGGCAGTGGCTGCAGCGCATCGCGCTCTCGCCCACCGGGGTGCGCGCGCTGATCGGCGCACGCGGCGAAGTCTTCACCGTGCCGGCCACCGAGGGAGAGACGCGCAACCTCACGGCCACCTCCGGCGCGCGCGAGCTCTGGCCGGTGTGGTCGCCCGACGGAAAGTGGGTCGCCTACGCCTCCGATGCCACCGGCGAGTACGAGCTCTACGTCCGCCCCCAGGACGGCAGCGGCGACGAGAAGCGCCTCACCTCCCTCGGCCCCGGCTTCAGGAGCGAGCTGGCCTGGTCGCCCGACTCGAAGAAGATCGCCTTTTCCGAGGTCTCGCTCGCGCTGTCGTACGTCGACGTCGACAGCGGCAAGGTGACGGTGGTCGACCGCTCGGAATGGGGCCCGATCGACGAGTACGACTGGTCGCCGGACAGCCGCTGGCTCGTCTACGCCAAACGGCAGGCGAACCGGCTTTCCCAGCTTTTCGCCTGGTCCCTCGCCGACGCCCGTCCCCTCCCCCTCACCGACGGCAGGACCGACGACACCGATCCGCAATTCGACGACGGCGGCCAATACGTCTGGTTCCTGTCGAAGCGCACCTTCGAGCCGCGCTTCAGCGACTTCGAGCGCACGTACAACTTCAACGAGACCACCGGGATCTTCGCCGTGCCGCTGCGGCGCGAGGTGCCATCGCCCTTCGCACCGCGATCGGATGAGGAGAACGCGCCCAAACCCGCTCCCGAAGAGACGCCCGTGACCGTGCGCATCGATCCCGGCGTACTTCAACATCGGGTCATCCGCGTCGATCTCGCCGCGGGCGACTACGACCGCCTGCGGGTGGCCAAAGGACGTCTGTTCTACCTGGCCGAAAAGACCCTCCGTGCGTACACGGTCGCCGACCGCGCCGACAAGAGCGTCATCGAGAAGATCGACACGTACGATCTCAGCGCGAACGGGGAAAAGCTGGTCTACCGGGCCGGCCAGACCGTCGGCATCCTCGATGCGGGAGGAACCGGCAAGATCGGCGACGGCGCGCTGAAGCTCGACAACCTCACCATGCGCCTCGACCGCCGCGCGGAGTGGAAGCAGATCTTCACCGAGGCGTGGCGGATGATGCGCGACAACTTCTACGACCCGCTCATGCGCGGCGTCGACTGGCCGGCCATGAAAAAGCGGTACGAGTCCGAGCTGCCGTACGTCGCGCTGCGCGGAGACCTGAACTTCCTGATCGGGGAGATGAACGCCGAGCTGGGGGTGTCGCACATCACCGCCTTCGGCGGCGACGTGCCCGAGCTCCGCCGCACCGGCGCCGGCCTCCTCGGCGCCGACTACGAGGTCGCCGACGGCCTTTATCGCTTCCGGAAGATCTATCGCGGCGACAACGCGTCCCCCACCGCCGAGGCGCCGCTGGCCGCGCCGGGGGTCGACGTGCGCGAAGGCGACTACCTCCTGGCCGTGAACGGACACCCGCTGCGCGCGCCGGAGCCGCTCTTCGCCGCCTTCGAGGAGACGGCGGGCAGGCAGGTCACGCTGCTCGTCAACGGCGAGCCGCGGCAGGCGGGCGCGCGCACGGTGGTCGTGAAGCCGGTCACGAGCGAGGCGCAGCTCCGCTATCTCGACTGGGTGAACGCGAACCGCCGCACAGTCGACGAGGCGACGCGGGGGCGCTGTGCGTACGTGCATCTGCCGAGCACGGGGGACGAAGGGATCTCCGCGTTCAGCCGGCAGTTCTACGCGCAGGCCGACCGCGCCTGCCTGCTGCTCGACGCGCGCTGGAACACAGGCGGTCACATTCCCGACTTTTTCTTCGAGCGCCTGGCCCGCCGCCACCTCGAGTACGACGCGCCCCGCTACGGGGCGGACGAGCACTACCAGTACCCCGCCATCTTCGGACCGAAGGTGCTGGTGATCAATGAATACGCCGGCTCGGGCGGCGACTCGATCGCCGACTACTTCCGCAAGTATTCCCTCGGCCCGATCGTCGGCAAGCGCACCTGGGGCGGCCTGATGGGCATCGGCAGCGAGCTGCCGATGATCGACCACGGCCGGGTCACGGTGCCGAACGTGTCGGCCTGGGACGTGATCGACGGCCAGAGCGTCTGGATCGTGGAGAACCGCGGCGTCGAGCCCGACCTCGAAGTCGACAACCGCCCCGACCTGGTCATGCAGGGCCGCGACCCGCAGCTCGAGCGCGGCATCGCCATCCTCAACGAACAGCTCGCGAAGCACCCGCCCACGCAGCCGAAGCGGCCGGCCTACGGGAAGCCTTAGTACCCCATTCGCTAAGTTCGGTGACAGATCGCGTGGCGGCGCGGCGAGTCCCCTCTCCCCACCGCAGTGGGGAGAGGGTCAGGGTGAGGGGCTCTCTTTGGTACGAACCGGGAGGATAGGTAACAGAAAAACCGGGCGGATGGGTTACACCCGACTCAAGACCAGAGTGAAGGGGTGTGGCTGGGTGTGGAAGGAGACTGACCGGTTGAAGCAGCGACAACAGTTTGTGGAGATGTATTTGAAGAATCGGCACTCGATGACGAGGTTGTGCGAGTTGTTCGGAGTGAGCCGAAAGACCGGGTACAAGACAATCGCACGATTCAAAG
>Ga0196976_1000144_pt1 | contig 47284 bp, 56 predicted proteins | sample S3v_513CmetaG_FD_148644 | JGI IMG/M metagenome (GOLD analysis project Ga0196976, IMG submission 148644) | Soil microbial communities from Anza Borrego desert, Southern California, United States - S3+v_5-13C | ecosystem: Environmental > Terrestrial > Soil > Desert | place: USA: California... | reverse complement strand
CGTTCGCCACGGCGAGGGCACAGACGACCCGCCTCCCCTCTGAGCCGCTGGCGCTCCGCGTGATCATTGAGTTCGAGGCGGAACGGGGCCAGGTCTGGCGCGAGATCCTGATGCTCCGCCAGTAAGCGCTGCTAGACTAAGTGCATGCAGAGCAACGAGGTTGTTGCTGACCGAGCGGTCGGCATCCCCCGATACTCGTGGTACGCGCTGGGGCTGCTGACCGCCGTCTACGTCCTCAACTTCCTCGACCGCCAGATCATGTACATCCTTCTGGTCCCGATCCAGAAGGAGATGAAGTTCACGGACCTGCAGTTGGCCGCCCTCGGCGCGCTGGCGTTCGTGATCTTCTACACGCTCCTCGGCATCCCCTTCGGCCGACTGGCGGACCGCGTCTCGCGCAAGAGCATGATCGCGGCCGGCCTGGCGATCTGGTCGCTCTTCTCCGGCCTGACCGGCTTCGCGAACAGTTTCTGGACGATCTTTTTCTGCCGCCTGATGGTCGGCGTCGGCGAGGCGACCCTCGGCCCGGCGGCGCTCTCCCTCATCGGCGACTACTTCCCTCCCCGCATGCGGGCCACGGTGAATTCGATCTATTCGTCGGCGATCGCCCTCGGCGGCGGCCTGGCGTTTTTCCTCGGCGGCTGGATCGGCCAGACGTATGGCTGGCGGGTCGCGTTCTACACGCTCGGCTTTCCGGGGCTGCTGCTGGCGGTGCTGGTGTTTTTCCTGCGCGAGCAGCCGCGCACGGCGACGGCCTCGGCCGCGGCTTCCTCGGACTGGGCGGACATGTTCCGCTCGAAGCCGCTCCGGCTGCTGTTCGCCGGCTACGCGCTGCTCGGGCTGGCGTCGAACAACATAGGAGTCTGGGTGACGGCGTTTTTCGTGCGCGTGCACCGGTTCGACCTGCTGACGATCGGCACGGCGGCGGGGATCATCTCGCTCGTGGTGGGGATCCCGGCCATGATCTTCGCCGGCGTGCTCGCCGACCGGATCTCGCGAAAGATGCGCGGCGGACGCATGGCCTTCACGGCGGTGACGGCGGTGTTCTGTGTCCCGCTTTGGCTGGCGCTGCTCTCCACGAACAACGTGGCCGCGCTGGTGGCGGTGAACGTCGCCCTCTACGCGCTGGCGATCCTCTGGGTCGGCCCGGCCACCGCGGACGTGATCGACCTCGTCCGCCCCGACCTCCGCGGCCTGGCCATCGGCATCTTCTTCTCCGCCGTGAACATCGCCGCCTACGCCATCGGCTCCCCCCTGATCGGCAGGATCAGCGACGCCCTCGGCGTGGCCACCGATCCCGGCCAGATGCGCTATTCGCTCCTGGTCTGCCCCGTCGCCTGCGCGCTGGGAGCGGTGCTGCTGTGGATGGGCAGCCGGGCGCGAAAGGATTCTGCCGTTCCGTTGAATCAGTAAGCGAGGAGGAAGCGGCAATGCTCGCTCTGCTGATGATGCTCGGTGCGCTGTCTGAACGGGAGGTGGTGACGGAGAAGGTTGTGCAGGGAACCCCGCGGGAGGTGTTCGCACTCTGGACGTGCCCGGACAGCGTGCGGACGTTCTTCGCGCCCGATGCGGTAATCGACCCGCGGGTGGGCGGCGAGTACACGATGCTCTTCGCCCCGCAGCAGGACCCGCAGGGGCTTTCGCACGGGACGAAGGGGGCGCGGATCCTGGCGTTCGAGCCGGGGAAGCGGCTGGTGTTCGAGTGGATCCCGTTCACCGCGCGGGCGATCCCCGGGATGCCCGGACCGCCCGTGGCCTCCGCGGCGGAGCGCAGCGCGTCGATGACGACGGTGGAACTGACCTTCACGGCGAAAGGGCGAGGAAGCACGCTCGTGCGCCTGCGGCACCGCGGCTTCCGCGACGGAGCACTCTGGGACGAATCGCACGCGTACTTTGCGCGCGTCTGGCCAATGGTGCTCCAGTCCCTTGAGCGTCAGGCCACGTACTTTACGTTGAAGCGGAAGGAGTCGATGAGCCACTGATCGCCCGCTCGCGTCAGGTGAACGTCGTAGCTGCCGACGAAGGCGCGGATGCCCTCTTCCTTCCGGTAGTGCGTGGCAGTGGCGTAGCAGAAGGCCGTCGCGGCGGTGTCGCTCTCCAGCGTGACGAGATAGTTGCCGGCCTGGTGGTGGATGGCGTCGATGCCGGCCAGGCCGGTCTCCCACCCGGAGGCGATGTCGCTCGCGGCCGTGCGTGCCGCGGGCTGCCCGGAGAGGGAGCTCATGTCGAACAGCACCTCGGGCGTGAAGCAGGCGACGACGCGCGCCCAGTCGCGCGTGTCGGTGGCGACGAACAAGTTCGGTGATGCGGTCGACGATCCGGCTCTTGTGCAGCAGCTCTTGCGTGGGGCCTGCTTCGATTATTGCGCTGTGTCTTCGAGGAGAATTGCGAGATCTCGTGATTGAGAGAACGACTGCAAGCAGGAGCACCCTGTTGTGTCCCACCCGGTAAATCAAGCGGTGACTGACGACCGGGAGCTCGCGAACTGCAGGATCGTTGAACTCGGATACACGCCGCCCTCGTTCGGGAAACATGTCGAGGGCGGCCGCCACCCGCTCAACACGAAGGGCAAACGCGGCCGCATAACTTGGAGAGTCTCGCGCAATGTATTCGATAGCATCGATGAAACTTGCGAGGGCGGATTCCGTCCACTCTATTTCGTAAGCCATTTCGCCAGCCGACGCTGCACCTCAGCGTGACTTACGACACGCCCCGCCTCCACATCCTCCAGTCCCTGCTCGATCTTTTGCCGGACGTAGATGTGGTACTGGATGTCTTCCAGCGAAACGTCCTCCGGGAGCATCTCGAGAATCTGTTGAACCTGCTCCTTCGCGGTTTCCATAGCGGAATTCTAGCGCGTCGGCTTCAGCCCTTCGCAAGGAAGGCCGCGTAGCGCGCAATCTGGTGCTCGAGGGCGCGTGCTTCCGCGGCGGTCAGGTCGCGGAAGAGGGACGGCGTCACGGTGACGGAGTTGCGCGAGAGGGTACGCTTCCAGGTGCCGACGACGCGGCCATGGGAGACGATGACGGCGTTGAGCATGCCGCCGCCGGCGTTGACGCGTTTGGCGAAGGCGGGGTCGAGGATGTCGCGGCGGTCGGTGTAGGCGACGGTGTATTCGTCGAAGGGTGGGAGGAGGTGGACCGACGTCGCGCGCGCGGAGGTCGAGGCGAACGGCGGCGTCACGCGGCGGGCCTCGGAGAGCGGGAGGCCGGCCCACCACGCAAAGTCTTCCGCGGTCGCCGGGCCGTGCGAGGCGAAGTAGCGGCGGGCGAGCTCGGCAAGCGGGTCGGCCGGGGCGCGGGTGCGGGAGGGTGGGACCCATTCGTCGAGGAGCACGAAGGTCTGCTGCTTGCCGCGGCGCGGGCCGAAGCAGATCAGTTTCTCGTGCGCGAGGCGCCACACGATCTGCAGGCGGTCGCCGGGAGGAAGGGCGGCGTACAGCTCGCTGCGCGTGAGCGCGTTGCCGCCGGACAGCGCCCGTCGCGCGGCGGTGCGGCAGCGCGGCAGCAGGCGCTCGTCGAGCGCGCGCTGCCGGCGGATGGCCCGCGGCCCGAGAAAGTCGAGGATCCAGTGCACGTCCTCGGCGGCGACGAAGTGCAGCGTGCCCCGCAGGGGCCAGGTGCGCACGATCGTCCCCTCGGCCAGCGCGCGCTCCACGTCCGCCTCGGTGCCGGAGCGCATCCGTGCGCCGACGGCCCACAGCGCGCCGAGGTAATCCTGCGCCTGCACGCAGCCGAGGTGCGAGACCACTTCGTGGGGCGTCGCGGCGCGCGGGCCGTCCAGGAGCTGCCGGCGCAGGCGCTGCGCGGCGACGTTCAGAGCCACCGCACCGTGAAGTCGATCAGCCACTTCTTCATCTTCCCCCCGTACGGCGGGAAGAGCAGCTCGATGGCGCTGAACGGCACGCGCTGGTCGAGCACGCCGCGCGCGTTCGAGAAGGCCTCGAACCCGTAGAAGCCGTGCGACTTGCCGACGCCGCTGTGCCCGACGCCGCCGAACGGCAGCTCGAGCTGGTAGAAGTGGACGAGCGTGTGATTGATGGCCGTCCCGCCGGCGCGGGTGCGGGCCAGGATCTCGCGCACGACCTTGCGGCTGCGGCTGAACGCGTACAGCACGAGCGGCTTCTCGCGCGACTCGATGATCGAGAAGGCGTCGGTGAGGGAGCGGTACGTCATCACGGGGAGGACGGGGCCGAAGATCTCCCCCTGCATCACCGGCGCATCCATGGTCACGTTCGACAGGACCGTCGGCTCGATCTCCCGTCCGTTGCAGGCGCCGCCGTGCTCCACCTTCGCCCCGGCGTCGACCGAGGCGTCGACGAGCTTCTTCACCCGCGCGGCGTGGCGGTCGTTGACGATGATGCTGCGCGAGCCTTCATTGCCGAGGGCCTCGATCGAGGCGCGCAGCTTCGGCAGGAACGCATCGCGGATGCTCTCGTCGACGAGGAGGTAATCGGGGGCGATGCAGACCTGGCCGGAGTTGAAGAACTTCCCCCAGGCGATTTTCTTCGCCGCCTCATCGAGGTCCGCGGTGCGGTCGACGATCACGGGCGACTTGCCGCCCAGCTCCAGCGTGACCGACGTCAGGTGCTCGGCGGCCGCCTTCATGACGATGCGGCCCACGGCGGGGCTGCCGGTGAAGAAGATGTGGTCCCACTTCCTGCGCAGCAGTTCCTCGGCCACCGTGGCGTCGCCTTCGACGATGGCCACCTCGTTCTCCTCGAAGAGATCGCCGAGGATGCGCTTCATGCAGGCGGTCGAGGCGGGCGTCAGCTCGGAAGGCTTGAGGATCGCGCAGTTGCCGGCGGCGATCGCGGAGACGAGCGGTCCGAGGGTCAGGTTGAAAGGGAAGTTCCAGGGGGCGATGATCAGCACGACGCCTTTGGGCTCGTACACGAGCGTCGACCGCGAGCCGACGAGGGCCAGGCGCGTGCCGACGCGCCGCGGACGCATCCAGCGGCGGAGGTGGCTGATGGCGTGGCGCGCCTCGCTGACGACGGGGTAGATCTCGGAGAGGTCGACTTCCGCGGGAGGCTTGCGGTAGTCCTCCCACATGGCGGCGCGCAGCTCGTCGCGGCGCGCGAGAAGGGCGCGCTCGAGGCGGCGCAGCTTCTCGATCCGCTGCGCCGCCGTCGTGGAGGCGACGGCGGCGCGATTGGCTTGCTGGAGATCGTAGAGGCGGTCGATGGCCGCGGTCACAGAGGCGATTTTACGCTGGTGTTGCTGGTTGCTGGTTGCTGGTTCGTTGCGGTGCTACGTAAAACCGCAACGAACCAGCAACCAGCCACACAGCAACGATCTACGGGAAGATGATCTCGGCGACGTCCGTGATGAGCAGGTGGACGAACTGGCCGTTCACGTGCTCGCGGCCGCTCACGTCGACCTTGTAGCGGTCCTGGCAGGTATCGGTGAAGAGCACGTCCATCACCTCGCCGTTCTTGAGCGTGAGGGTCATCTTCTGCGCGTTGCCGGTGCAGCAGGCGCCGGCTTCCACGGTCTGGGCCGGGCCGACGACGCGAGCCATCTGCGACTTGTGGATGGTGACCTTCACGCTGTCGGCGACCTTGCAGAAGTCCTCGCTCTCGGACTCGATGTAGCCGGTGAACGCGAGCGGGTAGCCGAACTTGAGCGACTCGTTGTCCAGGTTCTTCACCTCGCCGTTCGTGAGGCGCACCGTCACGGTCGGCGTCGGAGTCAGGCGGATGGTGAGGTTGGTCGGCGAGCCGGGGGTGACGGTCGTGGTGAACGGCAGGTAGCCGGAGCGCTTGGCCTCGACGGTGATGGAGCCGAATCCGCGGGCGTTCTTGAGCTCGAAGCGTCCCTGCTCGTCGGTGGCATCGAAGCGGGTGCCGGTGCCGAGCTCCACGCCGATGACCGGCTGGTTGGTGACGGCATCGAGAACCTGGCCGGTGATGGTGACCATGAATTCGGCAGGCGGCGTGCGGTGGCCGACCGAGCGGCGTTTGGCCGCGGACGCGGGCACGGCGAGGACGGCGGAAACGAGCAGAGCAGCAGCCAGAGTACGGCGGATCTTGGCGGGATTCATGGATCTCCTTGCAGTCTTTGATGCGGCATCGAGGGTGACGCCACCGATTGCCGTGATGGTACCACTCGATGAAGGTTATACGTACAAATGAATCATCATGTTGAGGGCGGCGTATACTCCGCTCGCCTCTTTGGCCGACCGCAGTTCCCATCCGGAGGATTTATGCGTTTCCTGACCCTGACGGGCGCCGCCGCCTTGCTGTTCACCGCAGCGTGTGCGACCACCACGATTACCCCCGCCCCCACCCCGGCGCCCGAGGCCGCAGCGCAGACGGAGTCGACGCAGACGATGACCAGTACCCAGACCCCCGTGACCCCCACCGCCCCGGCCGGACCGACCGCCGAAGAAGCCGCGCGCTTCGTCGAGCGGGCGGAGGCACGCCTGGCGCAGCTCAGTGAAGCGCAGCAGCGCTCGGCGTGGGTGCAGTCGACCTACATCACGCACGACACGCAGATCCTGGCCGCCCGCGACAACGAGGCGCTGATCAGCGCCGGGGTCGAACTGGCCAAGCAGGCCGCGCGCTTCGACAACCTCGAGCTGCCGTACGACGTGCGCCGCAAACTGAACCTCATCAAGCTGACGCTCGTCTCCCCCGGCCCGTCCGATCCCGCGCTCACCTCGGAGCTGGCGCGCCTGGCCGCGGAGCTCGAGGCGACGTACGGCTCGGGCGAGTACTGCCCGCCCGGCAAGACGGGCGAGGACTGCCTCGACGTCAACGAGATCTCGAACATCATGCGCACGAGCCGCGACCCCAAGAAGCTGCTCGAGGTGTGGCGCGGCTGGCACACCATCTCGCCGCCGATGCGCGAGAAGTACACGCGCTTCGTGTCGCTGATGAACCAGGGCGCGCGCGAGCTCGGCTACCCCGACGTCGGCGCGCTGTGGCGCTCGAACTACGACATGCCGCCCGATGCCTTCGCCGCGGAGATGGACCGGCTCTGGAACCAGGTCAAGCCGCTCTACGACTCGCTGCACTGCTACGTGCGCACGAACCTCAACAAGAAGTACGGCAACGACGTCGTCCCGCCGGACGGCCCGATCCCCGCGCACCTGCTGGGCAACATCTGGGCGCAGGAGTGGGGCAACATCTACGACATCGTGGCGCCGCCGAAGTCGAGCACCGGCTACGACCTGACCAGCATTCTCCAGAAGCGCAAGGACATCGACGCGCTGGAGATGGTCCGCTACGGCGAGCGGTTCTTCACTTCCCTCGGCTTCGAGAAGCTGCCGCAGACGTTCTGGGAGCGCTCGATGTTCGTGCAGCCGCGCGACCGCGAGGTGGTCTGCCACGCCAGCGCCTGGGACATCGACAATGTCGACGACCTCCGCCTGAAGATGTGCATCGAGAAGACGGCCGAGGACTTCACGACCGTCCATCACGAGCTGGGACACAACTTCTACCAGCGCGCGTACAAGCACCAGCCGTACCTCTACAAGAACAGCGCGAACGACGGCTTCCACGAGGCCATCGGCGACACCATCGCGCTCTCGGTCACGCCGGCGTACCTGGTGAAAGTCGGGCTGCTGGATAAGGAGCCGCCCGCGTCGGCCGACATCCCGCTGCTGCTGCGCGACGCGATGGACAAGATCGCTTTCCTGCCGTTCGGACTGCTGATGGACAAGTGGCGCTGGGGCGTCTTCTCCGGACAGACGCCGCCGGACCAGTACAACAAGTCGTGGTGGGACCTCCGCCTGAAGTATCAGGGCATCGCCCCGACGGGTGCCCGCGGCGAGGAAGCGTTCGACCCGGGCGCGAAGTACCACATCCCGGCGAACGTGCCGTACGCGCGCTATTTCCTGGCGCGCATCCTCCAGTTCCAGTTCCACCGCGCGCTCTGCCAGACGGCCGGCCAGACCGGCCCGCTGAACCGCTGCTCGATCTTCGAGAACAAGGAAGCGGGCGCGCGGCTGACGAAGACGCTGGAGATGGGCGCCAGCCGCCCCTGGCCGGACGCGCTGGAAGCGCTCACCGGACAGCGGCAGATGGATGCCACGGCCATCGTCGATTACTTCAAGCCGCTGGTGGACTGGCTGGAAACGCAGAACCGCGGCAAGCAGTGCGGCTGGTGACCTGAGACTTGGCTCGCTCCGTCGCCGTCGTGTTCGATCCGGACTTCTCCAGTGCGCTGGAGAAGCTCGCCTTCCACACCCCGGTGTGGATGATCGATACGCCGGAGAACCGCACGGCGGCGGAGGAGGCATGGACGCGGGCCATGGACTGGCCGCACATCTCGGTCACGCTGTTCCGCGACTACGACTGGCCGACGCTGCTCTACCAGATCGCGCTGAACGAGCGCTTCGACGCGCTGGAGGTGCTGGGCGCCCCGCTCTCGCCCGAGGCGCGGGAGGCGCTCGAGGAGGCGGGGTTCGTGAGGATTCATGAGACGGAGGGTGGGTTTCGGGCGAGGCGGTAGCTCAACGTAGGGCGGGCTTCAGCCCGCCCACCCCGCCCGAGAGGCGGGCTGAAGCCCGCCCTACGTTTGATTCCCTCCCTCTGCCACATTTCCGCCTTGATCTGCGCGCTCAATGGAGCGCATGGAAACGCGCGACTACCGACTCGAGCGCTGGCTGGCTGTCCTGCTCTCCCTTCTCTTCTTCCTCCCCTTCGTGGCCAAGGCGGACGACATCCTCTTCGCCAACGTCAGCTATCACGGCGACGAGATGCCGTATCGCAACGGCGAGGAGTTCCTCGCGCTGACGCACGACGGCGTGCTGGCGCCGGTGCGCATCCAGGTGAAGAGGGAGCACGACCCGATCGTCGACAACGAGGGGGAGGTGACGGGCAAGCACGTGGCCGTCCCCGGCTTCGAGGAGTACACGCTGCTCCTGCGCGGCAGGAAGCTGAACCCCGGCAAGGTCGTGCTGGCCGAGCCGGACTCGCTGGAGCTGGAGGCCGGCGTGACGAAGGCGACCATCGCCCTCGGCCGCACGACGTCCCACGTCTATTACCGCTGCTCGGACACGGAGTGCACGTTCGTCCTGGAGACGGGCGGCGTGTCGCAGGACCTCTTCACGGTGGAGGCGGAGCGGCGCGGCAAGGAGATCTTCGCCGGCGATCTCTCGCACGCGATCTCCGTGGCCGGCGACTTCGACCACGACGGGAAGCTGGACCTGGTCATGAACGCGGCCACGCACTGGAACGAGTCGCGGCCGACGCTCTTCCTCTCCACGTCCGCGAAGGGGGGAAAGCTGGTCGGCAAGGCGGCGGAGATCGTCATGACCGGCTGCTGAACTCGTCGCGCAGGATGCCGTAGTAGGCGACGTCGAGGTACTCGCCCCACTTGCAGATGTGGTGGCGCAGCGTTCCCTCGTATTTCATCCCGATCTTCTCCAGCACCCGTCCCGAGGCCGCGTTGCGCGTGAAGTAGCCGGCGAAGATGCGGTGCAGGCCGGCCTCTTCGAAGCCGTAGCGCACGATCTCCCGCGCCGCCTCGGTGGCGTAGCCGCGGTTCCAGAAGCCGGGGCCGATCCAGTAGCCGATCTCCGCGATCGCGTCGCCCTTCATGACCAGCCCCATCGCGCCGGCGAGCTGGCCGTCGTCGATAGCGAAGTGCTGGATGCGGTTCTCCGCCCAGTCCTCGGCGTGTTTGGCGATCCACTGCTCCGCCGCCCCCTCGGGATACGGATGCGGGATGAGCAGCGTGTTCCGCGCCACTTCGACCGTGCTGCAGTGCTGCTGCACCGCGGGCGCGTCGTCGATGGTGAACGGGCGGAGGGTGAGGCGTTCGGTGCGCAGCGTGATCATCGCAATAGTATGGAGTGCGGCAGCGCCAGCTGCCGCTCTCGATGCGGAGGCGCCAGCCTCCGCCCGCCCCCGCCGCAGCTGGCGCTGCGGCATTGAGAGCGGCAGCTAGCGCTGCCGCACTCCAGAACGCAGGACTTCACGCACTCTTCGCACGATCTCTTCCTCGGCGCCGACGGCGATGTCGCGCTCGCGCTCGGCGGCGTCGAGGAGGGAGCGCAGGGCGCGCCAGGCGTCGCCGCGGTCGGAGGCTTCGCGCAGGTCGAACTTCACCCGCTCCTCCATCCGCGCGCGGATCTCGGCGGGGGTGGCGTCCTGCACGATCTCGTTCGCGGCACGGCGCAGCGCGAGCTCGCGACGCAGGCGCGGCAGCGCAGCTCCCAGCGCCGCGAGCAGCGCCGCACCGGCGGCGAGCCACCGCCACGGGATCTGCCGCGGTGCCGCCTCCGGCCGGGGCGCGTTGCGCGGCGCCACGGGTGCCTGTACCGCGACGACGTCGAGGAACGTGCTCGCGCAGCGCAGCTCGCGCCGCACGCCCGCCGACGGCGCGAAGATGGTCATCGTCAGCGGCGGGATCTGCATCGAGCCCGCGCTGGCCGGAAAGATCAGGTACTCCCACCGCCGCGTCATCTCCGCCTTCGTGGCGTCGCGCGCCACCGTGACCTGTCCTCCCTCGATCTGCAGCGTCCCGCCGACACCGCGCTCGAAGCGCGGCGGGCTGGCGGCGCGGACGTTGCCGATGCCCGACAGTGCCACGCGCACGATGACCGGCCCGCTGCCGCGCTGGATGGGCGACTCACAGGCGAGCGTCAGCTCCCCCACCGCGTCCACCGGCGGCCCCGGGGGGAGCGGTTTGACGTCGATGTCGATGGGCGCCGAGGTGAACGCCGCCTCGGACATTTCCCCTTCGAAGAGGGCGAACGGTCCGCTGCGCCGGCGCAGGAGCATGGCGGCTTCCGCGGTCATCCCTTCGATGCGCAAGCGCCCGCTGCGCAGGGGAAAGAGCGCCACGCGGCGGATCGGCGTGCGCTGCACCATCGTGTCGCCGAGGTAGAGCCGCTCCGGCGACTCCTCGCGGGCCAGTTCCTCGCTCCAGAAATCTTCGAGCTTCGGCACCGACACGGCTTGCCACTGCTGCACCGTCGCGCCGTTGTACATGACCCACGTGACGACGATCGGCTCGCCGACGTAGACATTCGTCTTGTCGACCTCGGCCACGACGAAGAACGGCTCGCGCCCGCTGGCCTGCAGCTCGCGCAGCACGGTCTGCGCGTCGTTCGACCCCGAGGCGCGGTCGGCGAGCACCTGCAGCACGACGGCGCTCAGCCGCCGCACCTGCCCGTCTTCCGCGTTCAGCTCAACCGGCCCGACCCGCGCGGTGCCCGGCGCGACCGGCCGCGCGCGATAGCGGAACACTTTCCGCCGCGTCACGACGCCGTTGACCCAGACGAATTCCGACGACACCCACGGCTCGCCGACAAAGTCGAGGTTCTCGAGCGGCACGTCAACGTAGTCGTTCTCCGCGAACGGCCCCTCGAGCGAGACCGTGATCGTGGCCAGGTCGTTCATGCGCAGCGTGCGGACGTCGACGGTGAGCTCGTTCGCATGCGCGGCAACCGTGACGAACGCGACGAGCACCGCCCACTTCTTCACCACCCCACCCGCGCGTCGCTGCTCGCCTTCCCCTTCATCCTGCGCAGCTCGTCCTGCTCCTGCTGCTGCACGCTGCGCAGCAAGGCCTCCATGTCGACCTGGCCCGGCTTCGGCGGCTGCTTCCCGTCGGACGGGGACGGCTGCGGCTTCTGCGGCGCCTGTCCCTGCTGGTTCTGCTGGCCGCCGGCGCTGGCGTTGCGGCGCTCCTGCTCGCGGCGCTGCAGGGCGATCTCGAGATTGCGCTTGGCCGCGGCATGATTCGGGTTGGCCCGCAGCGCGTCGATGTAATCGCGGATGGCGTGCTCGGTGGCCTTGGCCGCGAGCGCGCTGTTGCCGCGGTTGTAGTAGGCGTCCGCGCGCAGCGCCGGATCTTTGATGGCCGTGGCCAGCGTGGCCGAGCCCTGCTCGCGCTGGCCCGCCGCGATCTCGGCGGTGCCGAGGTTGAACGCGCTCCGCGCGGACGGCGCCAGTTCGTGGGCGCGGCGATACGCCTCCACGGACTGCGCGTACTTTTTCGCCTCGAAGGCCTTCGCGCCGCGCGATGACGCCGCGCGCGAGTTCGTGTCTTTCCAGAAGGCGAGCGAAACGAGCAGCAGCGCGACCGTCCTCATTCCGCACCCCGGTGCAGCAGCGACCCGCCGAGGAGCGCGAAGAAGGCGAAGGCGAGCGGCCACTGGTAGCGATCGATGGGAACGCGCGTGTGGGTCTGGCGCTCCGTCGATGCGCCGTTGCCGAGCAGCGGGTCGAGGGCGCGCTGCGCGAACGGATTCTCCAGCAGCCTGCCGCCGGTGCCGCGGGCGATCTCGCCGAGGACGTCGCTGCGCGCGTACGTCGTCACGACGTCGCCGGTCGTGTCGCGCAGCGGTCCCTGCGGCGTCGGGATCGTGCTCCCCTGCGACGAGCCGACCACGATGGCCGAGACTTCCACGCCGCGCGACCTGGCGCGCTGCACGGCCTCGGCCACGCGGGTGCCCTGGTCCTCGCCGTCGCTGAGCACCACGATGTCCGCCTTCTGCCCCGGCTCCGTCTCGATGAGCCGCATGGCGCTGAGGATGGCGTTGCCGACGTCCGAGCCGGGCTGCCCGATCTCCCCCGGCTGCACGGTGTCGATGAGCGCCGCCACGGCGTCGGTGTCGGTGGTGAGCGGCGAGATGACGTCCGGCTGCGCCTCGAAGACGATCAACGCGATGCGCCCTTGCTGCGCGTTGGCCAGCCGCGTGGCCAGCGCTTTCGCGCCGGTGAGCCGCGACGCGCCGACGTCCTCGGCGCCCATGCTGTGCGAGACATCGAGCACGATCACGCGGTTCGCCTCCCGCGCCACGATCGGCACGAGCGAGAAACCGGCGTACGGCCCCGCCAGCGCGAGCAGTGCGGCGGTGAGTGCGAGCCCGAGGAGCCATGGACGCAGACCGCGCGCCGTGTTGCTCACCCCGCGCAGCCGCTCCGAGGCGAACAGCCGCGCCAGCCGCGCCCGGGTGCGCTCGCGCGTCACCAGAAAGACGACCGCCAGCGGCACGAGCGCGAGGAGCCAGAGGAGCTGCGGGGCGCGGAAAGTCATGCGCGGCTCCGGTTGCTGGTTGCTGGTTGCTGGTTCAAGGCGGTTTTCGGCGGCACTGGTCCCATCAGGCGAAAAGCCACAACGAACCAGCAACCAGCAACCAGCAACATCACGCCGCCACCTTCATCCAGAGAGTCTCCCCCGCCAGAACCGCGATCGCGAGCAAAGCGATCCCCCACACGAGCGGCGTGACGTACAACTCGTCGATCTGCTCGCGCTTGGGCGCGGTGAGGCGCGTCTTCTCCAGCGCGTCGATGCGGTCGAGGACGTTGGCCAGCGCGCGCGCATCGGTGGCGCGGAAGAACTCCCCGCCGGTGGTCGAGGCGATGGCGGAGAGCGTCGGCTCATCGAGCTCGCCGCGGATGTGGGTGTAGACCGTCTCGACCTGGCCGGTGAACGGATTCTGCCGCTTGACCGGCAGCGGCACCGGCCCCTCGCTGCCGACGCCGATGGTGTAGACCTTGATCCCGCTGCGCGCCGCCAGTTGCGCGGCCACGCGCGGATCGATGGAGCCGGAGTTGTTCACGCCGTCGGTCACGAGAATGATCACGCGGCTGCGCGTCTTCGACGTGCGCAACCGGTTCACCGCGGTGGCCAGCGCGTGCCCGATGGCCGTGCCGTTGCCGTGCTCCCCGAGCTCGGCGCGGTCGAGGATCCCCTCGGTGATGCGGCGGTCGTAGGTGATCGGCACGCGCGTCGCCGCGCGGCTGCCGAACGTGACCAGTCCGATGCGGTCGTCCGTGCGGCCGCGGATGAACTCCGCGATCAGCTCCTTGGCCACGGTGAAGCGGTTGCGCGGACGAAAGTCCTCCGCGGCCATCGATCCCGAGGCGTCGAGGGCGACCACGATGTCGATGCCGTAGCGGTCGCTGGCGGCGAGGCGCACGACCCGCTGCGGTCTGGCCAGCGCCACGATGATCAGCAGCAGGGCCACGGTCTCGAGGAGGAACGGGAGGAGTGAGGTACGGGCGCGCAGCGCGGGCGAGGAGCTCACCAGCGAGAGCGAGGAAAAGGAGAACGCGCCGAGCTTCGTGCGGCGGTCGTAGAGCAGCAGGACGATGCGTAGAACGACGAGCGCGGCCAGCGCGAACCACATCGGATGAGCGAAACGCGTCATGACGTAGGGCGGGCTTCAGCCCGCCCCTCCTGCGACGGGCTGAAGCCCGTCGCCACGTTCAGCACCTGCATCGCAAGCTCCTCGAAGTTCTGCGGAGCCGGCCCTTTTCTCGAGAACTTCTGCAGGTCGCCCTGCCGCAGGATCTCCTCGATGACGCGCTCGCGCTCGCCGAGGCGCGGCACGAGCTCGCTCGTGGTGAGATCGCCGGTCAGGTTCGGGCGGGTGGCGTTGAGATAGGCGCGCGTCTCGTTGGCCAGCGCCGCCCAGCGCAGTTCGTACGACGGATTCTCCACGAGCGTGCGCACCGCGGCGCGCAGGCGATCCGCGGGCGCGATCGCCGGCGCCACTTCCTCCACCCGCTCGCGCGAGCGCCACCACACCACCGCCCACGCCGCGGCCGCGCAGAGCGCCGCGGCGGCGATGGCGTACCACGGCAGCACGGGATACGGGATCGGCTTCGGCGGCGCGAGCGGCGACGGCTGCATGCCGTCGCCGCGCTTGAGCACGGAGCCGACCGGCACTTGCATGTTGAGGAAACGCGTGCCGCCCACGGTGCCGTTCATCGCGAACGGCTTCGGCTGGAACGTGCGCACCACGACGCGGTTGCCGTCGCGGGAGACCACTTCGAAGTCGCGCGACGCTTCCAGCACGACCGGCGCGGGAAACGTGACGGTGATGAGATCGCCGACTTTGGGCGACGCCGGCTGCAGCGTCGCGGTCACGAGAGCGAGGACGAGGATCATTGGGGTCGCCGGTGCTGCGCCGCGCGCTCCTTGAAGAAACGCAGCAGCTCACGATCGTACGGCACTGCGGTCGAGACCGCGAGATGGTCGATGGCCGCCGAGCGGAAGCGGCGCGCCAGGATGTCGAAACGCTGTGCCGCACGTTTGCCGATCTCGGCGCGGCCGAGGTTGACGAGACGGGCCTGCCCCGACTCGAGATCGACCAGACGGGCCAGCGCGCCGGACGGGAACCGCTCCTCGCGCGGGTCGAGGATGGGGATGGCGATGACGTCGTGCTTGCGGTTGAGGCGCGCCAGCGGACGCTCGAACGGGAAGTCGAGAAAGTCGGAGAGGACGAGGAGCACCGCGCGCTTGACCGCCACGCGGTCGAGGTAGCGGGCCGCGAGCTCGAGATCGGCTTTCCCCCGAGGACCATGCATCGCCGCATCCACCGCCGCGCGCACGATGACCTGGGCGTGCGTGCGGCCGCGGCGTGGCGGGATGAAGCTCGTCACGCGATCGGAGAAGAGGAGGATGCCGACGCGGTCGGAGTTCTCGACCGCCGAGAAGGCGAAGACGGCCGCCAGCTCCGCGGCGATGTCGCATTTGCGCCAGTCGACGGAGCCGAAGGCCATGGAGCCGGAGACGTCGAGGGCGATGAGCACGGTGAGGTCGCGCTCTTCGATGAACTCCTTCACGTGCGGCACGCCGCTGCGCGCGGTGACGTTCCAGTCGATCGTGCGGATGTCGTCGCCCGGTATGTACTCGCGCACCTGCGAGAACTCGATGCCGCGGCCGTGGAAGGCGGCGTGGTAGTCCCCCGCGAAGCCGGCGCGGATGAGGCGCGAGCTGGCCAGCTCGAGGTCCCGCACGCGGCGGACCAGAGGCTCGCGGGGAGGGGGCGGGGGGCGCTTGAAGAGTCTCATAGGCTCATAGGCTCATAGGCTCACAGGCTCATAGCGGCTCTCCTGTGAGCCTGTGAGCCTGTGCACCTGTGAGCCTCTTTCACGGCACGTTCACCGCCCCCAGGATCTGGTCGATGATCCGATCCGCGCTCAGGTTCTCCGCGGCGGCCTCGTACGACAGCACGAGCCGGTGCCGCAGCACGTCGTGGGCGATGGCTTTCACGTCCTCGGGGACCACGTACTCGCGCCCCTCGAGGAACGCGTGGGCCTTGGCCACGTGCGCGAGGGCGAGCGTGGCGCGCGGCGAGGCGCCGAAGGTGATGTGGTTCGCCAGCGACGGCAGGCGAAAGTCCGCCGGCTTCCGCGTGGCGGAGACGAGCTGCACGATGTAGCGCCCGATGCGCTCGTCCGTGTGGACGCGCGCGGCCAGCTGGGCGATGGTGCGGATCTCGTCCAGCGACAGGACGCGCTGCACCGCGACGCTCTCCTTCATCGGATCGAGGTAGAGCCCGAGCATGCGCAGCTCTTCGGCCGGCGCCGGGTAGTCGACTTTCACTTTCATGATGAAGCGATCGACCTGTGCCTCGGGGAGGTTGTACGTCCCCTCGTGCTCGATGGGGTTCTGCGTGGCGATGACGACGAACGGGTCGGGCAGCCCGTACGAGGTGTCGCCGATCGTCACCTGCCGCTCCTGCATGGCCTCGAGCAGCGCGCTCTGGACTTTGGCCGGGGCGCGGTTGATCTCGTCGGCGAGGATGAAGTTGGCGAAGATCGGACCGAGGCGCGCGTTGAAGGTGCGGCCCGCCGGGTCGAAGATCTGCGTGCCGGTGATGTCGGCGGGGAGCAGGTCGGGGGTGAACTGGATGCGCTTGAATGTGCCGTCGATCGCGTGCGCCAGCGTCTTCACCACCAGCGTCTTGGCCAGCCCCGGCAGCCCCTCCACGAGCACGTGGCCCCTCACCAGCAGGGCGATGACCAGCCGGTTGACCACGGCATCCTGCCCGATCACGACGCGGGCGACTTCTTTCCGGAGGCGGGAGAGGGTTTCGTGGGCGGAGACCGTTTCCATTCGAGAGGAGTTTATCGCGGCGTGTAGTAATGTTTAGGTGTCTTATGCGGAACGCGAAGATGTCGCAATTCCATTAGCGGAACAGCGATCCCACGTAAGCGCCTGATAGGAAACCACTTCTCGCTCCGCTTCACCGAATCCGAGCTAGGGTACGAAGCGTGTACGGACGCCGCATCAGAAGGATCCTCGACGAGCGGAAGATCAAGCACTATCTCGTCGCACAGGACCTGAAGATCTCGAAGGGACAGGTCAATCGCATCCTCAACGACGAGATCGACATGCGCGTCGGGCAGCTCGAGTATTTCGCCGACCTCCTGAACATTCCGGCCTGGGCATTTTTCACCGACAAGAAGTCCCCGATCGCCGATCTCCTGCAGGCGATCCAGCAGTTCGTGCGTGAAGTGACGCCGCTGGTCGAGCCCGAGCGCGACGACAAGCACGACGGCTCGCGTGTGGTGACGCTGCTCCGTGTCGCGGCCACTCCCGACAACGAGACCTATGACGATGATGCCGCGCCACGCCAGTACGAGGTGCCGCGCGAGTTCCATCGGCCTCGCGTGGCCGGGTTCGAGGTGGTGGGCGATTCCATGAGCGGGGACGGGATCGTCTCCGGCGACGTCGTTTTCACGCGTCCGCCGCACGACGAGGTCGATGCCGAGGGCGAGATCTGCGTCTGCAGAGTCGATGGCTACCGGCATCTGAAACGCGTGTTCTACCGCCGCGGAAGAGTCGAGCTGGTGAGCTCCGCGCCGAAACGCCGGATCTGGAAATTCGACCCCGAAGCCCACGAGTTCCAGGTCCTCGGCATCGTCACCGGCCGGGTGGGCCACGTCGCGCGATAGACTCCGCCACGCGTGGCGAAGCCCAAAAAGAAGTGGGGCCAGAATTTCCTCCGCAATCGCGGCGCGGTGGAGAAGATCGTCGCCGCCGTCGAGCCGTCATCCGAGGACCTCATCCTCGAGATCGGCCCCGGCGAGGGGGTGTTGACGGACAAGCTGCTGGAGCTGCCGAACCGCGTGATCGCGTTCGAGATCGATCCCGACCTGGCCGCGCGCCTCGGCGCAAAGTACGGGGAGCGGCTGGAGCTGCGCAACGAGGATGCGGTCGACGCCGCGCTCCCGGACGCGCACTTCCGCGCCGTCGGCAACCTCCCCTACAACGTCGGCACACCCATCCTCCGCCGCGTCATCGCCGACCCGCACTGCCGCCGCGCGGTGTTCATGCTGCAGAAGGAAGTGGCCGAACGGATCGTGGCCAGACCCGGCACCGAGCCATACGGCTATCTCACCCTCTACGTGCAGGCCTTCGCCTCGGCGAAGAGCATCATGACCCTCGAGCCGAAGTCGTTCTACCCGCCCCCGAAGGTGCGCAGCGCGGTGGTGGTGCTCGACCCGCGCGACCCCGGGCTGCAGTCGCCCCGCGAAGAGGTGCTCGATCTCGTCAGCACGTCATTTCGCATGCGCCGGAAGAAGCTGGTCAACAACCTGACCGGCTGGCGGGAGCGGACACGCGAAGAGGTGCTCGCGGCCATGCGGAATGCGGGGATCGATGAGGATGCGCGGGCGGAGACGCTGTCGCTGGCCGAGTTCGACCGGCTGACGGGTCAGTTGTCGGCGTCCTGACGGGCGAGGTCGAGGAGGTCGCGGACGCCGAAGGCTTCCGCGGCGCGGTCGAGGTACAGGTTGTCGAGATCGTCGCGCTTCATGCGGAGCACGCCGATGACGTCGCGCCACTGGCGCTCCGAAACCTCGTTTCCCATCCGAAACCAGCGCAGTTTCTGCACGATGATGTCTTCCGGCGCATAGACTGACAGAGTCGTTCCCTCGATCACGCCCCGTCTGTCGAACTGCTCTCGTACGTCCGGACGACGCTCCGCGACGAACATGTCCACCTTCGTCGAGGTATCGTAATGAATGACATTGAACGAGACCCCACGTCTCACAGCGTCGACCGCGTCTTCGGCATCAACGTAAAACTCGGCAGAAATCCGTTCAGCAAGCATCCGAACCTGCGCTTCGTCTGCATCGATCACGAGATCGAGATCCAGCGTTGAGCGCGGCTCACCATGGTAGGCCGATGCGACGGAGCCGCCGACCATGTAGCGAATGCCGATGGCGTCCAGGGACGAGGCAAGAATCCGGGCGATAGCCAGTGGATCGACAGCGTTCACGGCGGATCGATTCCGTAAACCTTCCGCACGACATCGGAGCCCAGGCGCTGTGCGGCAAGCTTCAACCACAGTTCGTCGTCGGTGAGGTCCGGATGCCTCGCGCGCAGTCCTGCCATCGCCAGGTGCTGCACGGCAAGGGTCAGCTGCCGCATCATCTCCAGCCGCTCTGCCCCGGTTTTCCGCCGCAACAGGTCGAACTGAAGGTCCCAAACCTTCTTCGGCGTATCCAGCGGCCGCGCGCGCATCCCCTTCATCCTACTCCGCCGTCGCGTCCCCCGGCTCGTACCGCCACTCGGTCTGGTGCTGCGCTCCCTCGGCGAACCGCGTCTCCACGTACTCCTCGAACGCGATGTCGCGGTCGAGCACCCCGGTCTCGCGCATCAGGCGCACGATCAGCTCGAAGTCGTGCCGGAGCGGCGAGAGCGGCTGGTACTGCACGCGGTCCAGCGGGTTCGTGAGCGCCCACTTGAGGAGGCGCGGATCCTGGCGGAAGTAGAAGCGTCCGACGAAGTCGGCGGCGTGCTCGCGGCGCGCGCGGCGCTTGGGCAGGTTGTCCAGCCAGAGACCGGAGCGGGCGATGCCGTCGACGAGCACCTGCACCGCCTCCGGCTTGCGCTCGATCACGTCGTCGCGCACGACCAGCACGCAGGAGATGTAGTCCGGCCAGTACTCGCGCGCGTGGAAGAGCACGCGTCCGAAGCCAGCCATCTCCGCCTGCGAAGGGTACGGCTCCCCCATGGAGAACGCGTCGATGGCGCCCGCGGCCAGGGCGCCGGCGACGTCGGGCGGCGCCATCTCGACCATGCGCAGGTCCTTCGCATTCATCCCGTTTTTTGCCAGCGCGCGGAAGAGGATCAGCCGCTCGTCCGAGTAGCGGCTGGGGATGGCCACAATCCTCCCCTTCAGGTCCGCGAACGACTGCACGGGCCCGTTCTTCTGCACCACCACGGCGCTGCCGTAGCGGTGCCCGAGGTAGACGATCTTCACCGGAACGCCCTGAGCACGCAGGGCGATGGCCATCGGTGCGACCATGAACGCCGCCTGCATCTGGTTCGAGATCAGCGCTTCCTTGACCTCGGGGAATCCCTGGAACATGCGAGGGATGAACAGATGTCCGGATTTGGAGTAGGCGGAGATGTAGTCGGTCACCGGGCACGCCAGGTGTCACGTCACGGGGATATAGGCGACGTTGAGTTTCCGCTCGCTCTCCGGAAGACGGTCGTTGAGCAGCACCTTCCAGTCGACGTTCGTGGCCAGGTGCGCGACCGTGATGACGGCCACCCACGCGGCGACGGCGAGAGCGATCTTGCGCGCGCCGGACATCGGTTCACCTCCCTTCCGTAAATGCCCATCGGACGAATTTCAGTTTCTCCGTGCGGCGGATCAGCGCGTCGAGCACGAGCCCGATCGCGCCGATGAGTAGCATCCCGCCGACCACGAGATCGTAACGCTTGCCCGCGTTGCGAGCGTCGATGATGAGATATCCGAGTCCCGAGTCGACGGCGATCATCTCCGCCGCGACGAGGACCAGCCAGGCCACGCCGAAGGCGATGCGCAGCCCGACCAGGATGCGCGGCAGCACGGCCGGAAAGATCACGCGCGCGATCAGCGCGCCGGTGGAGAGGCCGAAGTTGCGCCCCGCCTGCACGTACACCGGCGGCACGTTGCGCACGCCGTTCATCGTGGCCAGCACGACGGGAAAGAACGAGGCCAGGAAGATGAGGAAGATCGGCGCGAGGTTGCTGACGCCGAACCAGATCACGGACAGCGGCATCCAGGCCAGCGGCGAGATGGGTCGCAGCATCTGGATGAGCGGATTGGCCGCGCGCGCGGCGGAGGAGAACCAGCCGAGGGCCAGCCCGACGGGGATGCCGAGGAGCACGGCCGCGCCGTAGCCGCAGGCGACGCGGAAGAGGGAATCGCGCGTGTACGCGCCGAGGTGCGGAAGGTCGTTGAGTCCGCGCAGCACGGCCACCGGCGACGGAAAGATCTTCGTCCCCGTCGCCATGACGGCGAAGTGCCAGAGCGCGACCAGGACCGCCGTCACGAGAATCGACTCGTACCTCGTCCCTCGTCCCTCGTCCCTCATACCTGGTGCGCCAGTCCGATCTCGCCAAAGATCTCGTCGCGGAGGGCGATGTAGCGCGGGTCGGAGAGGTCGCGCGGATGCGGGATGTCGATGTCGACGACGCGCCGCACGCGTCCCGGCCGCGCGGAGAGGACGACCACGCGGTCGGCGAGTTGCACCGACTCCTCGATGTCGTGCGTGACGAAGAGGATGGTCTTCCGCTCCGCCTGCCAGATGCGCAGCAGCTCGCGGCGCATCTGCAGGCGGGTGATGGAGTCGAGCGCGCCGAACGGCTCGTCGAGGTAGAGGACGTCGGGATCGACGGCCAGCGCGCGCGCCACCTCGAGGCGCTGCTTCATACCGCCGGAGAGCTCGCGCGGATACGATTTCTCGAAGCCTTTCAGTCCGACGAGCTGCACGTAATGGGCGATGCGCTCGCGCTTTTCCTTCTCTCCCTGGCGGAAGAGGCCGAAGCCGATGTTCTCCTCGACCGTGAGCCACGGAAAAACGCCGCGTTCCTGGAAGACGAAGATGCGCCGGGGATCGGGGCCGCTGACTTTTTCGCCGTCGATGCTGACCTCCCCTTCCATCGGCGCGACGAAGCCGCCGGCGATGTTGAGGAGGGTGGACTTGCCGCAGCCGGAGGGTCCGAGGATGCAGACGAACTCGCCGGCGACGACGGAGAGGTTGATGTCGTCGAGGACGCGGACGCTGCCGAAGTCGTGGCTGATGTCCCGGAAGAGGACTTTCATTCGCCGACGTACCCCCAGCGCACGCCCGGCAGCCGCTCGAGGCGGCGCATGAGCAGGTCGAGCCCGACGCCGATGAGGCCGATGAGGATCATCCCGGCCACGACGAGATCGTAGCGGTTGCCGGCGTTGCGGGCGTCGATGATGAGGAAGCCGAGGCCGGAGTTGACGGCGATCATCTCGGCGGCGACGACGACCAGCCAGGCGATGCCGAGGGTGATGCGCATGCCGACGATGAGCTGCGGGAGGATGCCGGGCAGGACCACGCTGCGCACGAGCTCACGCCCGGTCAGGCCGAAGTTGCGCCCCGCCGCGAGATGCACGCTCTCGATGTTGTGCACGGCGTTCACGGTGGTGAGCGTGAGCGGCAACAGCGAGGCGAGGAAGATCAGGAACACCGCCGAGACGTCGCCGACCCCGAACCAGAGGATGGCGATCGGAATCCACGCCAGCGGCGAGATCGGCCGCAGGAGCTGCAGGATGGGATTGACCGCCTCTTCCCCCCGCCGCCACAACCCGAGCCACACCCCCAGCGGCACCGCGATGACAAGTGCCGCCAGATACCCCCACGTGACGCGGAAGAGACTGGCCACGACGTAACGCGCCAGCAGCCCCTTCTCCGCCAGCTCGATGATGCCTTGGATCGCCGCGAGCGGCGACGGCACGAGCGTCCCCTTCGACGACGCTACCGCGACGTGCCAGGCAAGAACGAAGAGTGCGAGACCGGTGAACGGGAGGACGCGACGCAAATCGGGCGGAGGGTAGCAGCTCAGGAACTGACTTGGAAGGCCGCCCACGTGGAGAGCGGCCTCCCCTGCCGGATGAACTGCAGTTGCACGCGCCGCAGCGCATCGTGCGGCGCGGCGCCGCGCGCCAGCTCGCGGTGGAAGCCGACGGAGAGCTGCCCGGTGGACCGGTCTTCCACGTCCCATAATGAGCCGACGACGGCGGAGGCACCCGCGGCGAGGAAGGCGTCGGTGAGGCCGATGTTCATGGGTCCGCCACTGCTGTCGGCGGTGCGGCAGGCCGCAAGCATGACAATGGGCTTGCGTTTCAGGCGGAGACTGAAAATGTCGTAGGCGCGGATGCGCTCCTGACCGAATTCGATCGAGTTCTGGTACGGCCCGACACTGGTTTGTCCGTGCGTGGCGACATGGATGATGTCGTGTGCCGCCGCGGAATTCAGAAACGCCTCGGGCGTGGCAGCGCGTTTCGTCAACAGAGCGGCGCGGCCATCGTAGATTCGCGAAACCATCTGAACTTCAGCGCCTGCGCCAGCGAGCGTCCGCCATTGCAGCGCCGCGTCCGGCAGGACGACCAGCGCCGACGAGTCACGCCTCGCCGCAGCGGTCAATGTGAACGTGGAGATCGTCGGCGTCTTCACGATCGGCCGCGTCTCGATGAGAAAGCGCGTGCCGTCGTGGAGTGCCGCAATCGGGAGGCCGCGGAGATTCGGGGAAGGAGAGTAGACGAGGAGATCGGTTCCAGCGATCTGCGTTTGCACCGGCCGCAGAAGAATGTCGTAGAGGTACTGCGCCTGGCGAAGAAGAGCTGCCGTGCTGGTTTTATCCGCGATTGCATCATGGAAGTGTGTGATGTCAGCGGCGAGTTGCGGCGCCGATACCCACGTAGTGACGAGTTGCGCACGTCCTCCGCGGATGACCCACGTATAGAGCCGCGTCGCATCGAGATCCTGATGGACGAAGGCGACTCCCTGCGGCACGCAGGCGACCAGCATTCGCCCCATTTCCGCGGCAGTCGCATTGCCCTGCTCGTGAACGCATGCGCGCGTCTCCTTCGACGGCACGCCCACGGCACGAGCACGATCCGACATCCAGAGCGCCGCCTCCGCAGAGCCATTCGCGACCTCGACACGTGACTCGTGCTCGTAGAGACGCCGGACGCTGTCGGCGACCATCACACCAATCGCCTCGCGCTGGATGTGCTCGGGAACGAATTCGTCCACCGGTTCCGACCAGTCACTGCGTGGCGCCGTGGACACGACTCCTTGCCCCTGAAGAGACACCATCACCTCGTTGCGGCGGTACGATGTGAAGGACGCTTTCGCTTGGATGAATGCGCCGTCCGAGGCAATGATGCCGTCGTGGGCTAGGTGCAGATTGGGATCGGACAGCTCGCCGGCGATCCTCGATTGCGTGAACGCACGCCACCGCGCCAGGTGCTCGTTCGAACCGCGTTGGACCTGCGACAAAAGGTGATCGCCGGCGTAGTAATAGCCGTCACGCGCGGCAGCGATGGCCAGCATCGCCAGCAAGCGGTCATCTCGTTGGCCGTTCCGGGAGCGCCTCTGCATCGCTTTGACACGATCGGCCCAGGCTTCATCCGTCGCACGCATCGTGTCGAGAGTCGCCGCACGCACAAACAGGAGTCGCGCATAGCGCGCAACGTCTCCGGATCGTTCGAGCTCCTTCAATGCGCGATCGAATCGGTTAAGTGCCTCGGATGCGCGGCCTTGTTGCAGTTCCAACAGACCTTCGCTCCACTTCTGCGAACCGCAGGCTACGACATAGCGCCGCTCGGGCGCGCAGGCCTCGACGTTAGCAAGCAACACGTCTGCTGCACGATCGAAATGTGCTCTGGAATAGAGCACGCCCGCCAAATGGATAGCGGCGACGGTGGCGAGAGGACTTCGCATTTGCCGCAAACGGCCCTCGGCTCGTCGCAGGTGAGGTTCGGCAGCGGCAAGATCCCTGACGGCAAATGCCTGACGGCCGGCTTGCAGGGACTGGATGGCGTCTGCTGCTTTCCTTTTGCGCCCGCCATCGTTCCCCGATGACTCGGCCCATACAGCGACATCGACGAGAAACGCATCTCCCGTTTCGAGTTGCTGCGCTTTCCCGTGCGCAGCCAGGGACGCGAGAGCACGTTTCTCGTCCTCGGCACGTCCGCCCAGAACGGCCCTTGCCCAGGCCGCGAGCACTCTCTCCGTATCCACCGCTGGATTGGGTGTGACCGTCACCACTTTCTGCCTGCGCCGCCGTCGAGCCTCCTCAGCCAGCGGTGAGGTCGAATCGAGCCGCAGATAGTCGTCCCAGGCACTCGCCGCAACGCCTGCGCCGGCTAATGCCTCCAGGACAGTGGCTCGCCTCCATGCCGTGGCTGGCGTCGGCTGACGCATCCACGCTTTCTGCGCGGCATCGAGTTCGAGGATGCGATTTTTCGAAGGGCTCCACCGCGCGAAATCGGGGGCAACTCGCCGTGTCTTCTGCCGATTGGCGAGAAATGCTGAGGACGTGAGCACCGAAACCGTCACGGCAACCGCCGCGATACCGACTCTCCACCCGAACTTTGTATTCGCGGTCATTGCAATGTGCCTATTTGCGATCGGAGAGGTGCTCGGTTCGTACTTCCTTTGCCCAGGCCGAGTCGGGGTCGAGCTTCAGGTACGCTTCCCATGCCGGTTTCGCGGCGGTGTCGTTGAGATACTCCAGCGCCAGCGCGCGATTCCACGCTGCCGCAGGCGCGGGTTCGAGGTTCCACGCACGATTTGCGTACTCCAGCGCCTTCTGGTTGTCGCCATAGGCGAGATATGCCGCGGCAAGATCGCTCAGCAGTTCGGCGGACGGGTTCGAGACCATAACTTTCACCGATTCGAGAGTCTCCACGGCTTCCGCGCGATTGCCGGCGATCAATTGTGCGACGCCAAGAGCATGGAGATTTTCGACGGTTCCGCTCTTCGCCGCATTATCCTGCGCCTCTGCCAGGGCGCTCAGCGCACGATAATCATCGGATTTTTCATCACCGCGCAGGACGGGTTTCGAGTGTCGATATGGAGCATCGACGCTCACCCGTGCCTTCATTGGCCGCTCACTCATCTCTTGCAACGCATGCGCGATTGGTCGCATCGGATCGCCCTGTCGTTGCGTGATACCCACCACCACCACCACGATCGCAGCCGCCGCCGCGAGGGGCAGCCATCGCTTTGGTCTCCATGGCACCACCGTACTCGCAGCAACCTTCGCCGGCGCCTCCGCCTCGGCGATCTCCGTCGTCAGCAACACAGTGTCGCGGCATTCGGCGCAATCGGCCATGTGCTTGATCACTTCCTGGCGTTCGGGGGGAGGGAGGGTTCCATCCACGAAGGCGGCGAGTGCGTTATCGGTCGGGTGGTTCATTACAGATACGGCAGCGGTCATGGCAGCCTCCCCTCGCCGCCTCTATCGTCCTCGCCCTGACGGGTTGGAGGGACGGAAGGACGGGTTTTCCTCACGACAGCACGTCCAGGTGAATGTCGTGGTCGCCGCGGACGAGGAGCGCGTCGATGTCGGCGCGGCTCACGCCGGCGGATTCCAGGGCACGGCGAAAAGTGGCGAACAACTTCTCCAGCCGTTTATAGAGCTTTTTCTGGTCCAGCTGCATGACCCGCGCAATCTCCGGCACTTTGTACGACTTCCAGAAGCGCAACTTCAGGATCAGGCGGTCGTCTTCCCCGAACGACTCCAGCACCGAGTCGATCGTCTGCACCGCCTGACGGAGGGTGCGCTCGCGGTCGCGCTTTCCCACGCGCTCGTCGGCGTCGCTTTCCACGATTGCCGCGTCCGGCGACACCTCGCCGGACACCACCACCGGCCGCGGGTTGCGCGGCGGCAGCCGCAGGTAAATCGCTTCCAGTTCCGCGATCGAGACTCCCGCCCCCGCCCGCATGGTCAACACCCTCGCCGCCTCGGAGAACGTGAAGCCGTCGCGCGTCACCAGGCGCTCCAGCATGATGGCGACGTCCCCGATTCGGCGCGCTTCCGCCGAGGGACGCCACTTCCCCCACTCCTTCACGCGCCACTCGTAGAAAAGGCGGTTGATGACGGTGGTGAGGTACGTCGTGAACGAACTGCGCCCCTCGAACTTGCGGATGATGGCGTAGTCGTCCTCGAATAGACGGCAGCGGACGACCTGCACAAACTCGACGGTGTCGTCAGGATTCAAATGGTTCTTGCGAGCGACGAACGCGGCAATGCGCTCGATGCTCGCAAGGTGCTCTAAATAGGTCGACTCGGGATCGTTCATCGCTCCGGGACCGGGTGACGCTTATGCGTCTTGACTGCACAAAGTTTGGGAACCGGCGCAGTCTAGCAGGTCGTGCGATGAAGCCGTCGCCGCTATCGTCCCTTTTTCGTGCCCGTCACATCGTCCGTACCGTCGAGGCGGCCGATGCCCGGCTTGATGTCATGGCTGCCGTGGGCATACTGCCGCCCCTGTCGCTCGTCGATCTTCGCCCCGACGCGGCGCTCTTCCTGCTGCTCGTTCGTGAGGCCGCGCGGTCCCTCGTAGCGGTCGCCGTGATACAGCGTCCCCTTCGGTGTATGGATCACGCGGTCGCCCTTCACGCGGGTCTTGCGGTCCGGCGATTTCTGGTCGTCTTTCATCAGTCGTCCTCCGCGGTGGAAAATAGCAATCCGCACGCCGTTTGCACCGGACGCAACGTGATGTTGAAAGAGATCGAGCGCGACGACTGGGGCCGCTTCTTCGATACGTTCACACTGCAGCACGACCACTGGCTCGTGCACGTCGACGGCGAGAAAGACACGCTGCCGCTGGAAGGGATCGTTGCCCGGGACGGCAAGATCGTCATCCACCTCGGCGGCGACATCAGTCATCACCGCGTCATCACCATCGACGGCGCGACCGTCTCGGTGCAGCAGAGCGGCGGGGCGGACGAGGCCGTGGCCATCACCTCGGCGGACGGACACACGACGCACCTCCGCCTCGAACGGCCATGAAGATCCATCCCGCGACCAATTACGACGCGCTGCTGCGGATGATCGGTGACGCCACCATCGTCTGCATCGGCGAGGCTTCGCATGGCACGCACGAGTTCTATCGCGAGCGGGCCACGATCACGCAACGGCTTCTCGCCGAGAAAGGCTTTCAGGCCGTGGCCGTGGAAGCGGACTGGCCCGACGCCGACCGGGTGAACCGCTGGGTGCGCGGCCGCAGCGACGACACGGACGCCACGGATGCGCTGGCCGGCTTCCGCTCGCGCTTCCCGACCTGGATGTGGCGCAATGCGGACGTGCTCGATTTCGTCGGCTGGCTGCGCGACTTCAACGAAGAGCGGTCCGAGGAGCAGCGCGCCGGCTTCTACGGCATCGACCTCTATTCGCTGTTCTCGTCCATCGAGGCGGTGATCGAGTACCTGGAGCAGGTCGACCCCGACGCGGCGCGAAGGGCACGCGAGCGCTACTCGTGCTTCGACCACTTCGGCGAGGAGGCGCAGTCGTACGGCTACGCCGCGGCATTCGGCGCGGCGGAGTCGTGCCAGGAAGAGGTGGTCAAGCAGTTGACCGAACTGGCGCGGCGGCGCACGGACGGCGAGGAGCTCTTCTCCGCCGAACAGAACGCCCGTCTCGTGGCCAATGCCGAGGAGTACTACCGGTCGATGTTCAGCGGCAGGGTGTCCTCCTGGAACCTGCGCGACCGGCACATGGCCGATACCGTCGACGCGCTGGTCACGCACCTCGGCCGCAAGCACGATCCCGCGAAGCTGGTGATCTGGGCGCACAACTCCCACCTCGGCGACGCCCGTTTCACGGAGATGGGCGAGCAGGGAGAGCTGAACGTCGGGCAGCTCATGCGCGAGCGTTATGGCGAGAAGGCGGTGCTGATCGGCTTCAGCACCTACAGCGGCACGGTGACGGCCGCGGATGACTGGGACTCCCCGGCGCAACGCAAACGCGTGCGGCCGGGCCTGCCGGGAAGCTATGAGGAGAAGCTGCACGAGCTCGCCTCCGAGCCGTACTACCTGCTCCTGCGGAATGACGCGCAGGAACTGATGGGCCCGCGCCTCCAGCGTGCCATCGGCGTGATCTACCGCCCCGAGACCGAACGCCTCAGCCACTACTTTCACGCCCACCTCCCCCGCCAGTTCGACGCGATCATTCACTTCGATCACACGCGTGCCGTGGAGCCGCTCGAGCGCGAGGCGACCTGGACGAGCGAGGAGCCGCCGGAGACCTATCCAAGCGGAATCTGACACCCCAAGAGCCGGAATACGATATTGACTCGCAGCATTCTTAGACTTAGTCTAATGATGCTGCAGGTCGAAAGCATTCTTCGTGAGCGCGGCATCCAGCCTTCGGCTCAGCGCGTCGCGGTTGCCGAGTATGTGCTCCGTACGGGCGAGCACCTCTCGGCCGACCTGGTCTGGAAACGGGTGCGGGAGCGGTTCCCCTGGATCTCCCGCGCCACCGTCTACAACACGCTCCACCTCTTCGTCGACAAGGGTCTGCTGCAGCGGCTCACCATCGCCGAGGAGAGTGTGGTCTTCGATCCCATCACCGGTACGCACCATCACTTCATCGACGAAGAGACGGGTGCGATTCACGACGTGCCGTGGGAGCACGTGCAGGTTTGCAACATCGAATCGCTGCATGACTTCGAGGTCAGCCAGTACCAGGTGGTCATGCGCGGGAAGCTCAGAGCAACAAAAGGAGAGTAAGTACACATGTTGACCGTTGGAGACAAGTTCCCCCAGTTCACCGTCACCGCCAATGTGGGCCGCGAGAAGGGCAAGGAGTTCCAGACCCTCACCAACCGCGACTTCGAGGGAAAGTGGCTGGTGTTCTACGCCTACCCGAAGGACTTCACCTTCATCTGCCCGACCGAGATCGTGGAGTTCGGCAAGCACAACTCCGATTTCGCCGACCGCGACGCAGTGGTGCTGGGCGGCTCGACCGATAACGAGTTCTCGCACCTGGCCTGGCGCAACGCGCACCCCGATCTGGCCACCGTGCCGACGCCGCTGGTGCACATCAACCCGACCCTGGCCAACGAGCTGGGCATCATCCACAAGGAAGGCGGCGTGGCGCTGCGCGTGACGTTCGTCGTCGACCCGCAGGGTGTGATCCGCTGGGTCGGCGCGTACGACCTCTCGGTCGGCCGCAACGTGAACGAAGTGCTGCGCACGCTGGACGCGCTCCAGTCCGACGAGCTCTGCCCCTGCAACTGGCAGAAGGGCGAAGAGACGATCAAGGTGGCCTGACCATGAGCGCCGTGGAAGCTCTCCGGACGACGATTCCGGACGTGGCCAAGGACATCAAGCTGAACCTGCAGAACGTGCTGCAGCCCGGAAGCCTCACGGCGGCACAGCGCTGGGGAGTGGCGATCGCTTCGGCGGTCGCCACCCGCAACGCGGCGCTGCGCGATGCCGTGATCGCCGACGCCGGCGCGGAAGTGAGTCCCGAGGTCATCGACGACGCCGTGGCCGCGGCCGCGCTGATGGCGATGAACAACGTCTATTACCGCTTCCGCCATCTGGTCGGAAAGCCGTCGTACTCGCAGATGCCGGCCCGCCTGCGCATGCAGCGCATCGCCAAACCGCTGACGAACAAGGCGGACTTCGAGCTGTTCTGTCTCGCCGTGAGCGCGATCAATGGATGCGAGATGTGCATCCGGTCGCACGAGGAGGTCGTGCGCGAGGGCGGGATCTCCGAGGAGCAGGTGCACGATGCGGTGAGGATCGCGGCGACGGTGAGCGCGAGCGCGCTGTCGCTGGAGCTGCCGGCTCTCACAGCGGCCTGATATGGAGTGCGGCGACGCCAGTCGCCGCTCTTCATGCGGAGGCGCCAGCCTCCGCCCACGCCGCGGCATGGAGAGCGGCAACTGGCGTTGCCGCACTCCAGAACGCTTTTTGCACGCGTCGCGCTCGTGCGTATCGGTGCGGAGCTGGTTCCGGGCGGAGTTCGCTTTCGCGTGTGGGCTCCGGGACATCGCGACGTCGCGGTCGTCATCGACGGCCGCGACTTTGCGCTCCAGCGCGAAGAGCGCGGCTACTTTTCCACGGTGGTCGAAGGCGCGAAGGCAGGCACGCGGTACCAGTTCCGGCTGGCGGACGGCGACTATCCCGATCCCGCCTCGCGTTTTCAGCCCGACGGGCCGCACGGCGAGTCGGAGGTAATCGATCCGGCGTTCGAATGGCGTCCGTGGCGCGGCATGGACCGGAAGAACGCGGTGCTGTACGAGATGCACGTCGGCACTTTCACGAAAGAAGGCACGTACGCCGCGGCGATGCAGCATCTGCCGAAGCTCGCGGACCTCGGCATCACCATCCTGGAGCTGATGCCGGTAAGTGAGTTTCCCGGCGCGTTCGGCTGGGGCTACGACGGTGTCGATCTGTACGCGCCGACGCGGCTTTACGGCCGTCCCGACGACCTGCGCCGCTTCGTCGACGAGGCGCACGCGCACGGTCTCGGCGTGATTCTCGACGTCGTCTACAACCACGTCGGCCCGGACGGGAACTACCTGAAGCAGTTCACGCCGCACTACTTCTCGGAAAAGTACGAGAACGAGTGGGGCGAGCCGATGAACTTCGATGGCGAGGAGGCGCACGGCGTGCGTGAATTCATCGCCGGCAACGCCGCCTACTGGGTCGAGGAGTTCCATTTCGACGGCCTGCGCATCGACGCCACGCAGTCGATGTTCGACGCATCGGAAAAGCACATCCTCCGTGAGATCCGCGAGCGCGTACGTGGGGCTCTCCTCGTCGCCGAGAACGAGCCGCAGGACACGCGGCTCCTGCGCGAGCACGGCCTCGACGCCCTGTGGAATGACGACTGGCACCACACGGCACGCGTCGCCGCGACCGGGTTCACCGAGGCGTACTACACCGACTATGAAGGAAAGGCGCGCGAGCTCGCGTCGATGGCCACGTCGGGATTTCTGTATCAGGGGCAGTGGTACCGGTGGCAGAAGAAGCGGCGCGGGACACCGTCGCGCGACATCGCGCCGGAGCGCCTCGTCTGTTACCTGCAGAACCACGATCAGATCGCCAACTCCGCGACGGGGGAGCGCCTGCACCAGCTCACGTCGCGCCGCAGGCTGCACGCGCTCACGGCGCTGCTGCTGCTGCAGCCGCAGACGCCGATGCTCTTTCAGGGACAGGAGTTCGGCGCAAAGTCGCCCTTCCTCTACTTCGCCGATCACCATGAAGAGCTGGCGAAGAAGGTGCGCGACGGCCGCCGCGAGTTCCTCGAACAGTTCCCCTCGATCAAGGGGCGCGAGCTCGCCGCGCCGGAGGAACGCCGCACGTTCGAGCGCTGCAAGCTCGACCATGACGATCGTGACGCGGATCTGGAGCGGCTCCATCGCGAGCTGCTCGCGCTGCGGCGCGAGCAGCCTTTCGACGGAGAGCTGCGCGCCTCCGCACACGGCGATGAGTGTCTCGTCCTGCGCTGGTTCGCGGACGGCGCACGCGATCGCCTGCTGATCGTGAATTACGGCGAGCCGCGGACGATCGAGCCGCAGTCGGATCCGCTGCTGGCGCCGCCGCCGGGATTCGAGAGGTGGGCGCGCGTCTGGGCGACCAGCGACGACGCCGCGGTGCTGTCGAAGCCTACCGCGTGACCCGCAGGTTGTTCTGCACGTCCTTGACGCCGCGCACCAGCTCGCAGATGTCCTCGGCGATGCGTTTCGCGTGGCGCTCGCGCACCGTGCCGTCGAGCCGCACCACCGCGTCGCTCACCGACACCTCGATGTCGCTGGCGTCGACGTCGTGGTCCATCATCAGCCGCTCGCAGACTTCTTCGCGGATACGGTCGTCCGAGCGCTGGTAGTTCTTCGGGCCGCGGCCGCGGTAGGAGGGGCGGTCGGAGTCGCGCCCGATGTTCCAGCCGCGGTCGGGATGACCTTCCAGATCGGCGTAGCCGCGGGCGAAGCCCTCCCCCTCGTAGCCGAACATGCCGCGGTTGCGCTCGCCATACCGGTAATCGTTCGCCATAGGGTCTCCTCGGATGACGTGCGCAGCAACTAGAATGCCGCCATGTGCCGGTGGTGCAAGGGAGCGGTGAGCGGGCGGCGGCGCACCTTCTGTTCGGACGCGTGCGTCCACGAGTGGCGGCTGCGGTCGAGCACGTCGTATCTGCGTGAATGCGTCTTCGCGCGCGACAAAGGCGTCTGCGCTCTCTGCGACATCGACACCCACAAACTCCGGCGGCGCATCATGCGCCTCCCCTTCGCCGAGCGCATGCGCCAGCTTCGCGAGCTGCAGGAGCAGGGACTCATCCACAAGAAGCGCAAATCGTGGTGGGAAGCCGACCACATCCTTCCCGTCGTCGAAGGCGGCGACTCGAACCTGGACAACATGAGGACGCTCTGCATCCCCTGCCATCGCGGCGTCACGACGGAGCTCCGCTTGCGCCTCAAGCGGTACGCACTTTGAACTGATCGGCTCCTGACAACAGGAGCCAACATGCGCAAAGCAACCCTACTCATCACGCTCGTTTTCCTGGCGGCGTGCAGCACCAACCCCGCGACCGGGAAACGGCAGTTCAACATCGTCTCGGAATCCCAGGAGCTCGCGATCGGGCAGCAGTCGCATCGCGAGATCATCGAGCAGTTCGGCGTCTACGACGAAAAGCCCGAGCTCAACCGTCTCGTCGAGCGGATCGGCCGCGATCTGGCGGCGAAATCAGAGCGCCCGAATCTGCCGTGGACCTTCACCGTGCTCGACTCCCCCATGGTCAACGCCATGGCGCTGCCGGGCGGCTACATCTACGTCACGCGCGGCATGCTCGAGCGGATCAACTCGGAGGACGAGCTGGCCGGCGTGATCGGCCATGAGATCGCACACGTGACCGCGCGACATTCCGCGCAGCAGATCTCGAAGCAGCAGCTCGCCCAGTTCGGACTGGTCCTCGGCGCGGTGGTGGCCGGACCGGAGGTCCTCCAGCAGTACGGGCAGCTCGCCCAGATCGGCCTGGGCCTGCTGTTCCAGCGCTACTCGCGGCAGCACGAGACCGAGGCCGACCTCCTCGGCACCGGCTACATGGCCGAGGCGCGGTACCACCCGATCGGCGCGGAGCGGATGCTCATGACGCTGCAGCGGCTGGACAAGAACCCGGCCGGCGGACTCGATCGCTACTTCATGTCGCACCCCGATCCCGCCAAGCGCGTGCGCGACGTGCGGCAGAAGATCACGGAGATGGGCGGCATGCTGTCGTCGGGCAGCTACGAGGCGCCCGACCGCGACGAGTACGTGCGCCTGCTCGACGGCTCGATCACCGGCAACAGCACCGAGCACACGGTCATCCGCAACGGCGTGGTCTACGACCGCGGCCATGGCATCGTCGTCCGCGCGCCGAACGGCTGGACGGCATCGACGCAGCCGGGTGTGCTGTTCGCGATGACGCCGACGCGCGACAACGGCTCGAGCTACTTCGTCGCGCAGGAAGTGAACGCGCGCGAGCTGCAGGGACGCAACGCGCAGGAGGCGATCCGGCTGCGCCTGCAGCAGATGGGCCTCGGCTACGTCGGTGCGCGCAACGCGCGCATGGGCACCGGCGAGCAGTTCGCCGTCGACGTCTGGCAGGGACAGACGCAGCAGGGCGCCGTGGGCGTCGAGACGACGCAGTTCGTGCACGGCGACCACGTGGTGGTGATGATGTTCGTCTCGCCGAACGTGAGCTCGCGCAACAGCCCGATGTCGGCCATCCTGCAGGAGATGGACGTGCGGCCGGCGCAGGCGCAGGCCGCACAGCCGGCGCGGCTGCGCATCGGCGCGGTGCGCAGCGGCGAGTCGTGGGCCGACCTGGCCCGCCGCGCCACCGGCAACACGCGCGACGCGGAGGCAGTCGCCAACATCAACGGCTTCGACCTCGATCAGCCGCCGCAGGTGGGGATGATGGTCAAGCTGCCGGAGGAAGTGATCCAGGATCGCTAATCGATCCGCGCTTTACCCGCGACGTCCTCGCCCGGCGCGAGCAGCATTTCGCTGCGCGAGCCGGCGAGGCGTCGCTCGCGGAAGGGGCGGTACTCCTCGCTCTCGTAAAACGCCTCCGCCGCCTCGCGTGACGGCCACTCGACGAGGAGCAGGATCGCCGGCGCGGGTCGCTCCCCCTCCCACGTTTCCGCGTGGGACGTGCGTGCGAGATAGCGCCCCCCTCGCCCCTCCACCAGCCTGGTCACGTGCTCGACATAGTCGGCGATCCAGCGTGGATCGGAGATCTCCATCTGCCCCACGGAGTAGTACTTCACGCGTCTCCTCCTCACTCTTCCGATGACCAGTGGTGGACGGCCTGGCCGTCCTTCTTCAGGGATGCCTGGCGCAGAATGCCACGCGCGCGGAACTGCTCGAAGAGCGCACGGTACCGGCGCTCCACCTCTTCCCACGACCGGAACCGCTCCGAGCCGCTCTCGCCGTCACCGAAATACCACCAGATCTCGCCCTCGTCGCCGTACAGAAACCCGCGCCAGCGGCTGCCGAGGTTCGAGCGCAGCGCGCCCTTCGCGGCCTCGGCGTCGTCGGGCGTGAAGAACGTGTAGCGGTGCTGGTCGCCGGCGCGGTTCTGCAGCAGCAGGCGTCCGCAGTCGTAGCACTGGTAGACCACGCGCTGGTATTGCCGCTGCTCCCGCCGCGGCAGCGCGTCGAGATAGTCGAAGTAGTCCTGATCGGCGACGAGATGGGCCTTGAAGGAGATGAAGTCCGTGTTGTCGGCGAGGAGCGCCCCGCAGGCGCAGGTGATCTTCATCCCCGGAACGTATCGCAGTCGCGGATGGTCCCCGACTTCATGCCGCGCTGGAACCACTCCATGCGCTGCGCGGCGGAGCCGTGGGTGAAGGCGTCGGGGTTCACGCCGCGGCCGGACATCTCCTGGAGGCGGTCGTCGCCCACGGCGGAGGCGGCGCCGAGGCCTTCCTCCACGTCGCCCATCTCCAGCTTGCCGCGCTGCTGCGCGGAGGCGGCCCAGATCCCGGCGTAGCAATCGGCCTGCAGCTCGAGGCGCACGGAGTACTCGTTGGCGTTGCGGCGGTCGCTCTGCATGGCCTCGTGTACGCGGTCGGAGGTGCCGACCAGGTTCTGCACGTGATGGCCCACCTCGTGCGCGACGACATACGCCTGCGCGAAATCGCCCGGCGCGCCGAAGCGGCGATCGAGCTCATCGAAGAACGACAGATCGAGATAGACCTTCCCGTCGGCGGGACAGTAGAACGGCCCGCTCGCGGCCTGGCCCATGCCGCACGCGGTCTGCGTCATATCGCGGAAGACGGCCACCGTCGTGGGCTGATAGGCGATGCCTTCCTGCTGGAAGATGCCGGCCCAGACACCCTGGATGTCGTCGACGAGGAACCGCGCCAGGAAGTCGTAGCGCTGTTGCTCCTCGGGCGACTGATTCACCGGTGCACCCGTCGCCGGTCCCGGCGCGGGCGCGGGGCCGCCGCCGCCGTCCACCATGGAGAAGAAGTTGCGCCCGGTGAGGAGGCTGAGCACGAGCAGGATGATCGCGCCGCCGCAGCCGACCGTCGGGCCGCGGCCGAAGCCGAACCCTCCGCCGCCCATGCCACGACGATCTTCGACGTTCGGACTGAGTCCACCAGGCGTCCATCGCATGGAGTGTCGGTAAAGCAGAAGAAATGCCCGGTCCGGTTTCGCGGGGGTGCCGGGCGTTGTCCAAAGAGGGCAAAGGAGCAACTGATGCGTCGATTCCTTCTCGCCCTCACCCTTCTCACCGCCTGCGTCCAATCGGAACATCACGGCAGCGCCACCAGCGGCGGCATGGCCGGAGTGTCGCGCGCCAACTCCGCACTCGCCCCGATGCCTGCGAAATTCGTCATGGCCCAGGAGGTGGCCCACAACACCGAAGAGTACGGGCGCTTCGAGGAGAACCCGTTCCTCCGTCCGGGCGACAACCCGCTGTCGACGTTCTCGATCGACGTCGACCGCGCCTCGTACGCCAACGTGCGCCGCTTCCTGCGCGATGGCGTGCGCCCGCCGCGCGATGCGGTGCGCATCGAGGAAATGGTCAATTACTTTACCTACGACTACCCGGAACCGGCGGCCGGCGAGCCGGTGTCGATCACGACCGAGCTGGCGGCCTGCCCATGGAACGCGAAGAACCGCCTGCTCCTGATCGGCCTGCAGACGAGCCGGATCGAGACCGCCGATCTCCCCCCGAACAACCTGGTCTTCCTCGTCGATACCTCGGGATCGATGCAGTCGCCCGACAAGCTGCCGCTGGTCAAGAACGCCCTGCGCCTCCTCGTCGACCAGCTCCGCCCCGAGGACACGGTGTCGATCGTCGCGTACGCGGGAAACGCCGGCCTGGTGCTGAAGCCGACGCGCGGCTCGGAGCGCGGCGCGATCCTGGAGGCGCTCGAATCGTTCGAGGCGGGCGGCTCGACGGCGGGCGCCGAGGGAATCGTGCTGGCGTATCAGGTGGCGAAGGACCACTTCCTCCGCAACGGCAACAACCGCGTCATCCTCGCCACCGACGGCGACTTCAACGTCGGTGTGACGTCCGACGGAGAGCTGGAGCGGCTGATCGAGGAAAAGCGGCGCGACGGCATCTTCCTCACCGTGCTCGGCTTCGGCAGCGGCAATCTGAAGGACTCGAAGATGGAGCTGCTGGCCGACAAGGGGAACGGCAACTACGCGTACATCGACACGATCGCCGAGGCGCGCAAGTCGCTGGTCCAGGAGCTGGGCGCGACGCTGCTCACCGTGGCCAAAGACGTGAAGATCCAGGTGGAGCTCAACCCGGCCACGGTCGGCGCGTACCGCCTGATCGGCTACGAGAACCGCCTGCTGCGCGCCGAGGACTTCAACGACGACGTGAAGGACGCGGGCGAGCTCGGGGCCGGACATTCGGTCACGGCGCTGTACGAGATCGTCCCTCCCGGCGGCGACGTCCCGAACGGCAGCGTCGATCCGCTGAAGTACCAGACGCGGGCCGCGGCCGCGAGCGCGGACCTGGCCACGGTGAAGCTGCGCTACAAGGCGCCGGACGGCGACGCGTCGCGGCTCATGACGCGCACCGTGCCGGATACGCCCGGCGCGCCGTCGGAAAACTTCCGGCTGGCGTCGTCGGTGGCGCAGCTGGGAATGCTGCTGCGCGACTCGCCGCACAAAGGCCAGGCGTCGTTCGAGACGATCCCGCCGGTCGCGGCGGAGGATTTCGTGGAGGTGGTGCGGATGGCGCGCGAGGTGGCCGGCGCGCCGGTACCCTCGGCGGGTGGACACTGAGACCACTCACGCTGATCTACGAGGCCATGCTGCGCGACCTGTACGGCATCGGCGCGTATCTCTACCGCAAGAAGTACCGCTTCCTGCGCTTCGCGTACGTGGCGCTGCTGTCGGGCTTCCTCATCGCCACGGCGGTGGAGATCTGGGTCGTGTGGGGGTGAGCTAAGCAGGACGCACTGGCTTGGCCAACGGAAACACAGCGGACCGCCGGCGTCCTCGCCGGCTGTCGCGCAGGCGTCCCGCGCCTGCGCCCTGGGCGGGAGTGGCGACGCGGGACGCCGCCACGACAGCCGGCGAGGACGCCGGCGGACCGCATCCGTTGGCGAATCCAGTGCGGTCTGCTTAGATCGACTGCCCGCTCGCGGGGGGATAGTCGTCCGCGCGGATGAGGATCTCGCGCGGCTTCGAGCCCTGGGACGGGCCGACCACGCCGTTCGCTTCCATGATCTCGATGAGACGCGCGGCGCGGGAGTAGCCGAGCTTGAGGCGGCGCTGGAGGTACGACGCGCTGGCCTGGCCGGTGGTGAGGACGACGCGCACGGCCTCGTCGTACTTCGGATCCTCGAGGTATTCGATGCCGTCGGCGCCGCTCTTCTCGTCGGCGAGCTTGGTGATCTCCTCGAGGAACTTCGGCTCTCCCTGGTTCTTCTTCACGTAGTCGACGATCTCGTTGATCTCGCGCTCGGAGACGTACGCGCCGTGCAGGCGCTTGATGCGCGCCGTGCCGGGAGGGAGGAAGAGCATGTCGCCGTTGCCGAGGAGCTTCTCGGCGCCCTGCGTGTCGAGAATGGTGCGGGAGTCGATCTTGGAGGCCACCTGGAAGGAGATGCGCGACGGGAGGTTGGCCTTGATCACGCCCGTGATGACGTCCACCGAGGGACGCTGCGTGGCGATGATGAGATGGACGCCCACCGCGCGCGCTTTCTGCGCCAGACGGGTCACCGAGTCCTCGACGTCCTTCGAGGCCACCATCATCAGGTCCGCGAACTCGTCGATGATGATCACGATGTACTGCATCGGCTCGTCGGACGGCGTCGGCGCGTCGGGGGCGAGCTTCTTCGCGCGGCGATACGCGTCGGGATCTTTGAGCAGGCCGTTGTACTGGTCGATGTTGCGCACCCCGCACTCGGCCAGCGTGCGGTAGCGGTTCTCCATCTCGTTCACGGCCCAGATCAGCGCCGTGGAGGCGAGCTTCGGGTCGGTGATGATCGGATGCAGGAGGTGCGGGATGTCCTCGTACACCTTCAGCTCGACCATCTTCGGGTCGATCATCAGCATGCGCAGCTGCGACGGCAGCGCCTTGTAGAGCAGCGAGACGATCATCGAGTTGAGGCCGACCGACTTGCCCGCGCCGGTGGCGCCGGCCACGAGGAGGTGCGGCATCTTGGCGAGATCGGTGACCAGCGGCTCGCCGTGAATGTCTTTCCCCAGCGCCAGCGAGAGCAGCGATGAGGAGGCGCTGAAGGCGTCGGTCTCGATGATGTCGCGCAGGGTGATGAGCTCGCGCTTGCGGTTCGGCACTTCGATGCCGACCGTCGAGGAGCCGGAGATGCGCTCGATGCGGATCGACTCCGCTTTCAGGGCGAGAGCGAGATCGTCGCCGAGGTTGACGACTTTCGCGTACTTGACGCCGGCGCTCGGCTTGAACTCGAACGTGGTGACGACCGGTCCCGGGTGGTAGGCGGTGACTTCCCCTTCCACCGAGAACTCGCGGCAGCGCGCCTCGATGAGGTGCCCGATCTCGAGGAACTTCTTGTGGACCTCGTCGTTGATGGTGTCCTGCTTCGGCCCCTCGGTGAGGAGGTTCATGGGCGGCAGCGCGTCGTGCGTGAGCTTGACGTCGCGGCGCGCCGGCTTCTCCGGCCTGCGCACGGCAGGACGGGGAATGGCTTTCGGCTTCGCCGCGGGCAGCGGCGGCTCCTCGAAGAGCGGATCTTCGAAGTCGGGGGTGTCATCCTGAGGCGCGGAGACGCCGAAGGATCCCCTTCGCGCTGGCGAAGGAGGGGGTCCTTCGCCGTCTTCGCGGCTCAGGATGACAGGAGCGGGCGGCGGAGCTACGTACAGCTCGAACGGGTTGCGCTCTTCCTGCTGCGACAGCGCCTCGGCGGCCTTGCGCAGGTCGGCCTTGGTCACTTTGCGGATCTGGAAGCTGCCGCGCCCCTGCACCTCGCGCACGATCGGGCCGCGCGCGGCGGGCTCGCCCGCCGCCGCGGGGACGAGGCGCAGTTGCGGCGTCTCCGCTTTCTCGAGGTGCTTCTTCACCAGCGCGGTCTTCATCTTCTCCTTGCGGCGGCGCTCGGAGAAGCGGGCCCAGTGCATCGAGAGCATGCGCCCGAGGGCGAGGAACTGCTGGTGCAAGGCCAGGAAGACCGCGGCCAGGCTGATGCGCGTGGCCAGCAGCAGGCCGACCAGGAGCGCGGTCACCAGCGCGATCACGGCGCCGCTGGTGTTGAGGTTCCCGCTCACCGCCTTGTTGATCTCCTGGCCGAGGTAGCCGCCGGAGAGGATGAGCGAGCCGCGCAGCCAGACCTTTCCCACCGCCAGGTCGAACAGCGGCGGCATGGTCAGGGCCAGGATCACGAAGCCGATCAGCTTCGTGTGGAAGTACTCGATCTCACGCCCCCAGAAACGGTTCCAGCCCGCGGCGAGCATGACGCCGGGGAAGAGCAGGCTGGCAAAGCCGAAGAAGCTGACGAAGATCCAGGCCAGCGTGGCGCCGTAGTAGCCGATGGCGTTGCGGATCTCGGTGTCGGTGGAGGTGTAGAACGCGGAGGAGTCGCGCGGATGGTAGGTGACGAGAGACGCGAAGACGCTGATCCCGATCGCCACGACGACGATCCCGATCAACTCCCCGCCCCTGCGGCTGCGAAAGAATTCGACTAGCTGCACCCGTCACACGCTCCCTGAGTCACGCGCAGTGTAGCAAAGATCAGGCCGCAAGAAACAGGGCGGACCTCGCGGCCCGCCCCGATCGTCAACATCTGTACTTTCCGAATCAGCGCACTTCGAGCTCGCCGTTCATCGTGTTGTGCTCGGTGCTGCAGGTCGTGCGCGTGCAGATATAGGGATAGTCGCCGCTCTTTTCCAGGGTGATGGTGCGCTCCTGCGGGGTCTCGCTGAGCGGGTCGAGGGTGATGAGGATGTTGCCGTCCGGATCGAACAGCCGGAAGCCGTGCACGCCCTCGGTGCCGGTGACGATGAAGCGCACCTGATCGCCGCGAGTGAGGGCCGGTCCCGAGATCGCGAAGTTGCCCGCGGACCCGGAGACGCTGACCGTCTTCACCTGCGGCTGCGACGGCGCGACGCCGGTGTCCTGCACCGCGGCGACGAAAGTCTGGTCGACCGCGCCGTTGTCGACGACCGAGCAATAGAGAAAGAGCGGCGCGTCAGACTCGAAGCTGATCCACGCGTCGGTGAGCCGCTCGGCGTTGGCGTTGCTGACGCCGAAGAAGTTCACGATGTTCGTCGGCGAGAAGACGCCGTACGGCTGGAAGGTGAGGTTCGTCGTGCCGAGGAGCTGGTTGTCGCGGTCGTAGAGCTTGAAGGCGACGTTGGCGACGGTGGTGTTGGGATTCGCCCCGCCCCAGTTCGTGCGGAAGTTGCCGAGCGTGGCCTGTCCCGACTTGAGCTGCAGGATGACGCCCTTGGCCAGCGCGGTGGAGACGTCGAGTCCCTGCACGAACTGGCCGAGGGTGCCGCGCTGGTGGCTCTCGCGCGCGTCGGCGTAGACGCGCTGCGTGGCCGCGAAGTCGTCGTCGGACGTGAGACGGATCGCCCCCAGCTCGACGGCGCCCGTGCGTCCGAACATCGACTGCACGGCGTCGTCGTAGACCTTCATCGTGCGCTTGGCGATCACCAGCGGGACGACCGCCGCGCTGGTGTTGTTGCCGTTGCCGGCCGGCAGGTACTGCGCGTTCACGGTGATGTCTTTGGTGTAGGACGGATTGAAGATCCGCACGTCGCTGAAGAAGCCGTTGGCCTTGCCGGTGACCGAGAGAAAGACCTCTTTGGCGAGCACAGAGCTCGTCAGAGCCAGAGAAATCAGGACTACCGCCAGTCGAACACCCATTCATCCCCTCCGTTTGTCCTGCATGATACCCGGCCGCATCCGCACGCGAATCAGCGCGCGCACATGCGTTCTGTAGGAATGCCGGAATCGTCCTGTAGGAATCAGACGTGGCGCAGGATCAGGCGTTTACGTTTCAGTTGGGCGTGACCACCGTGACGTCGCTGGAGCGGTTGTTGGTCGAGCTGACCATCCCCCACCAGCGCACGTTGGGCACGAGCGGCTCGAGCTCGATGCGGAGCTTGCCCGTGCCGCCGGCGACGGTGACCAGGTCGCGGACGAAGGTGCCGTCCTCGAAGTAGAAGTGCCCCAGGCCGCGCATGGCGGGGACGAGGACGGCGTCGCGGGTGAGGACGAGGTCCGGCGTGCCGTCGGCCATGGTGATCCAGCCGTTGATCCGCACGCGCGGCGGCAGCGGAGCGCCGACGGCGTAGACGCGCAGCATGTAGCGGAAGACGTTCGGGTCGGCCGCGGGGATGTTCATGATCTGGATCGGACCGCGGCGGAAGTCGCGCTCGCGCACGACCGGCACGTCGGTGCCGAGGTCCTCGCGCCAGGCGTTGCGCTCGAAGATGCGCAGCGTGTAGTGCAGCTCGCCGTCGCCGGGGACCGACATGAGGAAGCCGCCCGGAATGGCGTGCGTGGCCTGGTAGACGATCATGGTGCCGCCCCAGAAGCCGCGCGGGCACGGCGTGAGGAGCCACTGGCAGGGCAGCGCGCCGCGATCGAGCGGCTGGATGTAGTTGCGCGTGGCGTTGTAGACGGAGAGGTGCGTCGTCCAGTACGAGCCGGCGTCCCCCGCCCCGTCGTACCAGATCGGAACGAGGACCAGTTCGTCGGCGAGGGCCACGGAGGAGATGCAAAGCGCGAAGACGAGCGCAATCGCACGCATCACCGGAGATGCTATCACAGCATTTATTCAGATGAGAATAACTGATTAAAGACTGTTGCTGGTTGCTGGTTGCTCGTTCAAGGGGCTGCAGCGGTTCAGGCGCTACAGCACCACGAACCAGCAACACAGCAACCAGCAACCGCTTCAGCGCGGCGGCTCGCGGTCGCCGGCGAAGCGGTAGGCCTCGATCTCGAACCAGCGGTCCTCGTACGGGAGGAGCTGCGAGCCGACGTTGTCGGCGACGTTGAACAGGCCGAGGCGGAGGTGACGGACGCGCACTCTGCGGCGTTCCCGGTCGAGCACCAGCGCGGGCGGCTCGACGGCGTCGAGCTGCAGCGCCTGCACGGCGTGGACGGCCTCGTGGCTCCACACCTCGTCGCGCGCACCGCTCCAGACGCCGGGGAAGAGGCCCCAGGTGTAGCCGTGCACCGTTCTCCCCTGCTCGTCCACGGAGGGGGATTCGGTCTCGTACCAGATCATGCCGTCGCGGATGTCGACGTCGTCGGCGTCGATGAAGGCGCGGGTGAGGTAGCCGATCTCCGCGGCGTTGACGTCGATGTCGACGAGCGACTCGCGGGCGTGGTCGAGCGGCGTGGCCACGCGCAGGCGCAGCGGTCCGAACGAGTAGCCGACGCGCGCGAGCGGATGCTCCCCCGCGGTGGTGTTCTCGACGACGGAGCTGGTGAGGTTGGCCAGGAGCCAGGCGGTGGTGATGTGTCCCTCCCCCGCCAGGCGTTTGGCCTGGTAGTAGCCGGCGCCGCCGGCGGCTCCAGCAGCGAGACAGCGGGCGTGCTTCGGCGGGGTCCTGGTGAGCTTCGCGTGGACCAGGCAGCCGGCCCACGTGACGAGGGTGGTGCCGGCGACGTTCAGCGCGGCGATCTTCTGGCGGTCGGCGGCGTGAGCCGGCAATGCGAGGAGGAGCAGAATGGCGATGACGCGCATGGACGTAGGACGGGCTTCAGCCCGTCCATGGGCGGGCTGAAGCCCGCCCTACGTTTTCAGAAAAGCGCCGGCTCCTGGTACGTGCCGAAGACGTCGCGGAAGGCATCGGAGATCTCGCCGACGGTGGCGTACACCTTCACCGCGTCGATGAGCAGCGGCATCGTGTTCGCGTTCTCGTCGGCGGCGGCGTTGCGGAGCGCCTGCAGGGCGTCCTGCACCTTCTGCGAGTCGCGCTCGGCGCGCACTTTGTTCAGCGCGGCGATCTGTTCCGCCGTCACCGACTCGTCGATGTAGAGCGCGTCGTACGGCTCTTCCTGCTCCATGCGGAAGGAGTTCACGCCGACGACGAGCTTCTCGCCGGAGTCGACCGAGCGCTGGAACTGATAGGCCGCGTCCCAGATCTCGCGCTGCGGGAAGCCCGCCTCGACCGCCTCGACCATGCCGCCGAACTGGTCGATCTTGTCGAAGTATTCGAAGCACCCCTGCTCCATGCGGTTGGTCAGCTCTTCGATGAAGTACGAGCCGCCGAGGGGATCGAGCGTGTTCGTGACCCCCGACTCGTGGGCGATGATCTGCTGCGTGCGGAGGGCGATGCGCGCGGCCTGCTCGGTCGGCAGGGCCAGCGTCTCGTCGAGCGAGTTGGTGTGCAGCGACTGCGTCCCGCCGAGGACCGCGGCCAGCGCCTGGATGGTCACGCGGACGATGTTGTTGTACGGCTGCTGCGCGGTGAGCGAGGCGCCGGCGGTCTGCGTGTGGAAGCGGAGCTGCCACGAGCGCGGGTCCTTGGCGCCGTAGCGGTCGCGCATGACCTTGGCCCAGATGCGGCGCGCGGCGCGGAACTTGGCCACTTCTTCGAAGAGGTCGTTGTGCGAGTTGAAGAAGAAGGAGAGGCGCGGCGCGAACTCGTCGACGTCGAGGCCCGCGCGGATGCCGTACTCGACGTACTCCATGCCGTCGCGCAGCGTGAAGGCCAGCTCCTGCAGCGCGGTCGATCCCGCCTCGCGGATGTGATAGCCGCTGATGGAGATGGTGTTGTACTTCGGCACGCGCTCCGTGCAGAACTTGAAGACGTCGGTGACCAGCCGCATCGAGGGGCGCGGCGGATAGATGTACTCCTTCTGGGCGATGTACTCCTTGAGGATGTCGTTCTGCAGCGTGCCGGAGATCTTCTTCCAGTCGGCGCCCTGCTTCTCCGCCACGGCCAGGTACATGGCCAGGGCGATCGGCGCCGTGGAGTTGATGGTCATCGAGACGGTGACGTCCTCGAGGTTGATGCCGTCGAAGAGCACTTCCATGTCGGCCAGCGTGTCGATGGCCACGCCGCACTTGCCGACTTCCCCGGCGCTGTACTCATGATCGGAGTCATACCCGTAAAGCGTCGGCAGGTGGAAGGCGGTGGAGAGACCGGTCTGTCCCTGCGAGAGGAGGTACTTGAAGCGCTCGTTGGTCTGCCTGGCCGTGCCGAAGCCGGCGAACTGGCGCATGGTCCAGAGCCGGCCGCGGTAGCCGGTGGGGTGGATGCCGCGCGTGTAGGGGAACTCGCCGGGATAGGCGATCTCGTGAAAGTCCTGCTCGGCGATGGAGAGGGGCGTGGCCATCGGATTGACGTCCATGCCGCTGACGGTGGTGTAGTCGTTCTTCCAGAACGGCTTCTTCTTCAGGACCGGCTCGAGGACGTCGCGGCGCCAGCGGGTCTCTTCCTTCTGCACGGTGCCGAGGGCGTCCTTGGAGAAGAGCGGGAGCTGTTCCTCGCGCGACCGCGGCGGCTGCGGGAGGACGGTGGCGGCGGCGGTGCTACGAACGTCGGTCTCGTTGCGGCTCATGGTGCTCTCCACTATATGTCGGTGTCGTACGTTGGTCTCAACTTGGCGAGGAACGCGCCCAGCCCCTTCTGCGGCTCGCCGGCCGCGAAGAGGCGGGCGAACTCGGCGCGCTCGAGGCGGTCTCCTCCGCGGGCGCGGATGAGCGCGGCAGCGGAGTCGAGAGCCATAACGCTGCGATGTCGCATCCATTCCTTGCGCCAGGTCTCCGGATCGGCGCCGCTGATCTCGTCGACGATCTCTTCCTTTCTGGCACCGGCGGCGGCCCAGCTCACGGTCCGCCGCCGCAGGCGCCACGCGGCCGCGGCCCAGGCTTCCGGGATGTCGATGACGAGCGTGGCGCCGGGGTCCAGGACGGCGTAATCGGCGAAGAGGAGGGCGGCGGCGGCGAGGCCGCGCACCTCCCCTGCCCCGAATGCGACTACGCAGTCGGTGCGCGCGAGGAGCGCCTCGAGCGCACCGGCGTCGAGCGCGCGGAGCTCCGCGGGCCCGAGGAACAGCATCAGCGGAAGAGGGAGAAGACGCGTCCCATCACGCCTTCGTCGCTCTTGGAGAGCTGCTCGAGCTCGCCGGCGTCGAGGAAGATGCCGCCGCAATGCGCGCACTGGTCGACCTTCACGCCGTGGAGCTCGATCTCCTGCAGGTCCATGCCGCATTTGGGGCACTTCATCCAGTGGGCCTGCCTGATGCGGTCCTTCTCGTCGTGGGCCATCTTGGCCGCCTGTTCGGCCGCCCACTTTTTGCGGCGCTCGAGCTCCTGCCGCGTAAAGTACTCGTCTTCGTTCCTGCTGGGCTTGTCGAAGCCGTCGCTCATGGGGGTACCTCCGTGAGGGGATTCTATCCAAGCCGCAGCGGCGTGTGCCTGGCGATGTGGAGAAAGATGTCGTCGCGGGTGAGGAGGGTGGCGTCGAGGTCGAGCGCGCACTGGGCGACGTGGGCGTCGGGAAGGGTGACGTTGAGGCCTTTCGTGCGCAAAGTACGGCGGAGCGCGCCCAGATCGAACCAATGGGCCAATGGCGTGGCGTGCAACGAGTAATCCTGCAGCAGATCGCCGAGGATTTCGCGCTCTGAGGGTGTGGTCTCACCGGAGAGGACCTCGGCAATCACGAGCGGCGGCAACACCAGAGTTCCCTCCGCGAGGGCGCGATCGAGAATCAGATAGCGCGTGCCGCCAAGGAGATCGATCAGGACGGACGTATCAACGATTACGGCCACGCGACTCGTCGGTGTCGACAGTGATCTTGAGCTCTCCGATCACCCTTAGCGTCTTCTCGTAGACCCGCTTCGCTCTACGCTTCCGCACGTCCTCCGGCAACGCCTGGAACTCCGGCCACGTGATCGGTCCATATTCCCCCGGAGCCGCGTCCGGCGGGATTTCGTCCTTTTTGAACGGCGTGCTCATGATTCGATCCTACCTCGGCTTCCGCCCTACCATCAATAAACCGGGCCCGAAGGGAATCCATTCGAACAGCCGGTCCACGGCGAAGACTGCGCGCACGATGCGCACCAGCCCCCGGGAGCGCCCCGCCTTGGCCACCGACTGCAGGGCCGCGTCCTCATCCACCCGCCGGCGCGCGCGGCGTTTGTTCATGGGGAGGAGGAACAGCGTGTCGTAGGCGAGGACGACCGGGAAGCCCCAGTACCTGGCCTTCTCCACCCGCAGGGAGGAGAAGATCTTCGCCAGCTGGGCGCGGGTGTAGCGGCGGCGGTGCTCGTAGTAGTCGTCCGAGGCGCTCCAGAGGCTTTGCAGGGCGGGGACGGTGGCGATGCAGGCGCCGCCGTCGCGCAGGACGCGG
>Ga0196976_1000143_pt1 | contig 47295 bp, 40 predicted proteins | sample S3v_513CmetaG_FD_148644 | JGI IMG/M metagenome (GOLD analysis project Ga0196976, IMG submission 148644) | Soil microbial communities from Anza Borrego desert, Southern California, United States - S3+v_5-13C | ecosystem: Environmental > Terrestrial > Soil > Desert | place: USA: California... | reverse complement strand
CGCGTCGCCCCCGGGACCCTTGCGCGCCAGGTCGGCGAGCTCCGCCATCCCCATCGACCACCAGGGGAGAACGCGCTCGCGCGCGAGGCGGTCGGTCAGGTCCTTCACCACCAGCGCCTTGTCGTCGGCTTGGGAGAAGGCGGCGTGGAGGATCCGCGCCCGCTCGAGCCGCACCTCGAGGGCGGCCTCGCGCTCGCCGCGGCCCGCGTGCCAGGCCTCGAGGTCGTCGAGGATGGCGCCGATCCGGACGAGCGGGTGGACCGAGGCGTCGCCCACCGCCACCGCGCTCGAGGCGGGCAGATCGCCGGACACGAGCGCCCTCGCGTCGAGCCGGTAGACCTCGGCCGACTGCTCCGGCCGCCAGCCCCCGGTGTCGGCGAGCAGGGCGGCGAACAGGTAGCTGGCCGCGTCGCGCAGGGTGGGCCGGATCCCCTCCGGGAAGTCGTTCGGGAGGATCCACTGGCCGAGCTCCGCGACCGGCTGCCTCCCGAGCACTTCGCGGTCCTTCCAGACGCGGCCGTAGGCCTGCGAGGCGGCGTCGTAGAGCTGGTCCCGGGTCCAGGCCTTGAGATCGACGGTCGCGCTCGAGGCGACCCGCTCTCGCTGGCCGATCTCCCACCCGTACTCCTGGGCGTACCCGACGAGCGCCTGGGCGTAGTAGAGCTCGAGGGTGGTGCGCGGGAGCAGGCCCTTCGGCCAGGGCTGGTCCATGAGGAAGCGGACCGAGGTCTCGGGGCCGTGGAGCGCGCTGCGGAGGCCGACCCAGCGGATCAGCGCCCGGGCCCATTCGGTCTCGTCGCCGCGCTGCTGCGCACGCCGCAGGATCTTCTCGACGGCGTCGGAGGCCTCGGAGAACTTCTGCTCCGAGACCAGCGTGTCCACGGTGCTCCAGTCGGGCATGGCGTTTCCTTGCTGCGCGGTGGTGGCAGTGGGCGGGCGCTGAGCCCAAGCCGTCGGGCGGAGTCGTCCCGTCGCCGCGACGACCACGCTGGCGGCGAGGAGAAGCGCTGCGATCCCGGTGAGGCGCACGAGACGGCGATGGGTCATGTCGGTCGCTCCCCCCTCTTCCAACGAGGGTCCCCGGAGAAGGATCTCCTGGAATCGGCGTCCCGCAAAGGGGATCGGCCCGCCCCTCTTGCGGGGGAGGGCGGCCCTAGCGAGCATCGCCGGACGAGGCCTCGCCTCCGTCGCCACCGGTGGCTCCTCGGCTCGGGCGTGGCCGCCCGCGATGTCGTGCTCGCCGGTGACTCGTGCGGCGGGAACCTGGCCCTCGGATACTCCGCCTCGGGCGGGCGGCGTGCCACGGCGGCCGGTCGGGCCCTCCGCGATCGGCTCGGCGCCGAAGGTCCGGCCCCCATAGCGTCTCCCTCGCTCGACCGCACGCGTGTAGCCTGCTCGCGATCTCTGGCGTGAACGTCGGAGGTGCCCATGACGACGATCGCTCCGCCCTCCCCCACCGCGCGACGACTCCTCTTCGCCGACGAGTTCGACGTTCCCGGTCCGCCGGATCCAGCGCGCTGGGACTACCAGCTCGACATGCGCCACCGGGACAGTGACGCGCAGTTCACCGATCATCCTGCGAACGTGCGCGTCGAGGACGGCCAACTGGTCATCGAGGCGAGGCGCGAGGAGGCGCAGGGCCGCCGCTACACCTCCGCCGAGCTCGTGACGCTGGATCGCTTCGCGTTCTGCTACGGCCGCGTGGAGGTTCGCGCGCGGCTCCCGGGCGGGCGAGGCACCTGGCCCGGGGTGTGGCTCTGCGGCGCGAACATCCACGAGGTCTCCTGGCCGGCGTGCGGCGAGGCCGATGTCGTCGAGAACGTCGGGTTCGCGCCCGAGCGGATCGTACTCGCGGCGCACATGCCCGCGCACAACCACGCGCGCGGCAACCCGATCCGTTGCGATCTGAACGTCCCCGACGCGTGGACGGCGTTCCACGTGTACGCGCTGGAGTGGACCCCGGACCGGCTGGAGTGGTCCCTCGACGGGCGCCGGACCTTCACCTACGAGAACCCGCGGACCGGCTCCGACACCTGGCCGTTCGATCGCCCCATGTACCTCACGGTGAGCCTGGTGCTCGGGGGCTCCTGGGGCGCGAAACACGGCATCGACGAGGCGGCGCTGCCGCAGCGGATCTGCGTCGACTTTGTTCGGGTCTACGCGCCGGAGTGAGGCCGCGCCTGCGGTCGACCCGTGAGACGCGAGGCTACGCCAGGCATCTCATCGATCTCGTCTCGGCCCCTTCCCTGCGGTGGTACCGGTCGCCGCGAACAGCAGGTCGCCCTCCCGTGCCGCACCTGTACCGCGTATGACGCCGGCTGGATCCAGCCCGGTCAGGTCATCGGGTCGCCGGTGTCCCGGCGGCACCCGCGAACGCCTGCTCGAGCATCGCGAGGAACGCGCGGAACGTCGCCGCCTCCTCGGGAGCGTGGTCCGGGTTCACCTCGGTGATGGTCAGCGCCGCCCAGTTCGGCACCGCCAGGAGCGCGCCGAGGAGCGCGCCCAGCTCCGCGAGCGAGAGGCCATCCTCCCGCCGCACGTTCTCCGCGATCGGGAACGCCGTGTACGAGAGCGCATCCACGTCGACGTGAACCAGCAGGCGATCGAAGCGCGCGCCCCACTCCGCGGCGCGGCGGCCCGCGCGCTGCGGGTCTCGATGCACCTCCTCGAGGGCGACCACCGGCAGGTTGCGCGCCCGCAGGACGGCGTGCTCGATGGGCGTCTCCGGGCGAGCGGCGACGTACAGAAGCTCTCGATCCGTGAGCATCGGCCGCCGCGGGCCCAGAGCGCTGAGCTCGCGGGCCGCTCCCTCGACGTCGAGCAGGTGCGCCACGACGGTCCAGTCGAGCGCGCCGTCGCTGGCGGCCGGCGGGTTGAGATCCGTGTCGAGGTCGACATAGACGAGACCCGTCGACCGGCCGTCCTTCAGCGCACCCGCCACGGTCCCGAGCTCGACGGTGCAGTCGCCGCCCAGCACCAGCGCGCCCTCGCGCCGACCGAGGGCGGCCGCCACGCGAGCCGAGACCTCGGTCGCGACCCGGATCACGGCGTCCTGGTTCATCGCGGACGGCCGGCTCGGATCGGGGCGCCAGCGGAACGGCTCGACGTCGCCGCTGTCGCGGAGCTCCCAGCCTGCGCGCTCGAGGACGCCGGCGATCCCGTGCGCACGAAACGCCGCCGGAGCCTTCTCCTGGCCGGGCGCGTACGCGCCCGCGCTCGTCGGTGCGCCGATCAACGCGAGGGTTCGTACCATGAAGCTGCGACCTCCCTCGCTGAAGGTTGAGATGCCGAGCCGGAACCGCCACGGCAAGCCGGCGGGCGGCCAGGGCGGCGGGCGGGCGGCGGGCGAGTCAGCGCGGGCCCGCGGCGCCGGGTGAGCGGTGTCGAAGTCGATGACGCACCAGGCGCTCGCCGAGCGCAACGCCTACCCTGCGCGCGGCGTGCAGCCTGTCCACCCGGGCCGAGTCCCGCTCCGCCGTTCCGAGCGAGACCCGGCCCGGGCGCGTTCAGTGCGCGTGGGCGTGGGTCTCCGCCTTCTCGGGGTGGCTCGCGCCGTGCGCGCCGTGCTCACTTCCACCCTCGTGGTGGCTCGCGGAACCGGCGGCCGCGGTCTCCAGCGCCTCGACGTAATGCACGTAGTCGACGTACGCCTCGACCCAGCGGCGGCCTTCGGCGACGTCCGAGGCCGGCGGACGGAGCGCGGCCAGCGCCGCGAACCGGCGCCGCAACCCGTCGCGGACGGCGTGCTCGAGCAGCGCCTCGACCGGCGCGCCATCGCCACGCGCGATGGCCGCGTCTGCGGTTCGCACGGCCTTGGTCACGCCCTCGCCCGCGGCCTTCAGTCCGTCGTAGGTGGCTCCCTCCCCTGCCCGGTGCACGCGCACCAGGGTCTCGAAGAAGCGCCGGTCCGCGGCGTCCCGGGCGCCGGGCTTCTTCCGCGCGTCGATCGCCTTCTGGAAGGCCACGCGGATCTCCCGTTCGGAGCCCGCCTTCACCCAGGCCAGGACGGGCGCGACCTCGCCCGTCTCGAGCGCGGTGCGTGCGGTCGCCACCACCGGGCCATCCAGGGTGTCGCAGTGTGCGCGCACGGTCCCGGGGGTCAGGAGCAGCAGGGGCAGGACCAGCAGGGGGAACGTCAGCAGCGTCTTCCTGTTCATGGCATCTCCCTCGTCGGTAGGTCGTGGACGGTCCGGCGTCGGGCCGGTACTGTCGTGATGCCGGCGCGAGTCCGAGCAGCACGCGGCAACCCTGTCGCCGCAGCTCGGCGACGGCCATCGGACGGATGTCTCATGCTGGAAAACACCCGTAAGAGCGCTCACTTGGACCGGGCGCCTCAGACGCACGCCGCAACGATGAGGGCATGGCCGATCGCGGCCGCGGGCACGGCGTTCGTCGTCATCGCCGCGCTCCTGTGCATCGACTACCTGGCCAGCGCCCCGTCGCGCGACGTGCGGCTCCACGCCGCCATCGAGCTGATGCTCATGGCGGTCGCGGTCATGGCCGCGGCCGTGGCGTGGTGGCGATTCGTCGTGATCCGGGGGCGCGAGCGGGTGCTGATCGTGGATCTCGACCGGGCGCGCGCCGAGGCCGAGCGGTGGAAGCGCGAAGCCGGCGAGGTCCTGCGAGGCCTCGGGGCGGCCATCGATGCCCAGTTCGGGCGGTGGGGGCTGTCCACGGCGGAGCGCGAGGTCGCGCTCCTGCTCCTCAAGGGCCTGGCTCACAAGGACATCGCCGAGGTGCGCGGCACGTCCGAGAAGACGGTTCGCCAGCAGGCGCTGGCGCTGTACCGGAAGGCCGGCCTCTCCGGCCGCGCCGAGCTGTCGGCCTTCTTCCTCGAGGACCTGCTCCTGCCCGTGCGCGCGGACCGGGGCCTGGAACCCGGCGATCGCGCCTGAGCTCGCAGCTACCTCCGCCGGTAGCGGAGCGCGATCACGCCGGACTCGAAGCGTCGCGTCTCGAGGAGCTTCATTCGCGCCGACAGGCTCAGGCCAGCGAACAGCGTCGGCCCGTGCCCCGCCAGCACCGGGTGCACCGCCAGGCGGTACTCGTCGATGAGCCCCATCTGCTCGAGCGCGGCCGCGAGCGTCGGGCTGCCCACGATCAGCCCGCGCGGCGTGCGTCGCTTGAGCGCCACGATCGCCTCGTGCAGGTCCCCGTCGACGCGGAAGGTGTTGCTCCAGGGGAAGTCGCGTCGGGTCGTCGACACCACGTACTTGGGCTTGGCCTCCAGCTTGCGCGCCCAGGCGCGCGACGCGGGCCGCGCCCTGGGATCGCGCGCCACCTCGGGCCAGGCGCTCTCCATGAGCTCGTAGGTCACGCGCCCGAACAGCATGCCCCCCGCCGCGTCCATCAGGCGCGTGTAGTACCGGTGCAAGGCGTCGTCTGCGATCCCCTCGCGGTGATCGCAGCACCCGTCCAGCGTGACGTTGAGCGCGAAGGTGAGCAGCCCCATGATCACGCGCCCATCTGCCCATGGGGGGCCTGCCAGCCTCCATGCGAGAAGCCGCCCTCCGGGTCCTCGTCAGGGCCGCCGGGAGCCTGCATGACGCCGTCCAGGGTCAGAAACGCATTCACGACGATCGTGGGCATGGGCTCGTTCCTTTCGCCAGTCGACTCGCCGAGCCTGTGACGTTCGTCGGTCACGGCCCAGACGGGACGCGGGCCGTCCCCGAACGCAAGAGTTATGGACATGCGCGTGCCCCGCCCCTCCGTGAGCTCGGTCCCCGTCCCCACCGGCGGCCTCGCCGTGAACGTCCTTCCTCGCGTCGACTTCGCCGACGCCTACGCCATCGATCTCCCGCCCGCGATCGTCGCCCGCGCGCTCGCCGAGGCCGTGTTCGGCTCGGTGCCGCCGTGGGTCGGGGCGCTCATGGCGATCCGGCACGCGGTGGTCGCGCCGCTCGGTCTCGTCGCCCCGCGCCGCTCGATCGAGGGAGCCGCTCGCCGCGCAAACCGCACCGGCGACCGCGTCGGTGTCTTCCCGGTCCTGGCGGAGGCTCCGGACGAGCTCCTCCTCGGCCTCGACGACCGGCACCTGGATTTCCGGGTCTCGGTCCGGATCCTCGAGGACCTCGGTCACCGCCGCGGGGTCGTCTCCACCTTCGTCCGGATCCACAACGCGCTCGGCCGCGCCTACTTCGGCGTCGTGAAGCCGTTTCACCGGATCGTCGTGCCCGCCATGATGCGCCGCGCCGGGCGGAGCGTCGCGACAGGCGAGCTCCGCTCGGGCGTCGGCTCGGCATAGGTTGCGCGGGCACCACCCGCTCCCATTGTTGCCGCCCCGCGGCCGCCCGCTCCTGAGACGTAGGCGTGTCCCACCCCCAGGAACAGGAGCGCGCCCGTCAGCACGATCGCCGCGAGCGCCTCGCGGCTGGCGGGCACGAGGCGGGCCGGCAGGGCGCGCGCGTACCGGGCCAGCGCCCGGAAGTTCAGGACGATGTGGGCCGTCCCTGCCACCGTGAACAGCGTGGCGAGCACCCAGTGGGCGGCCATCCACGCGTGAAGATCCGCCGTCAGGGGATCGGCCTGGTGCAGGTGAACCTCGATCCCGGTCCAGGGCAGGCCCAGCAGCGTCAGGGCCGCCAGCAGGGACCAGAACGCCCGGTTGTTGAACGGCCTCCTCATCGGCTCGGTCATCGCTCCTCCTCGGCTGCGTACGCGCGTGACATCGCACGATCGGTGCAGCCATCGATGACGGCGTGATGAAGAAGTGTTGCGAGCGGCGGATCGCCTCGGGCCGCGGGCCGATCGTGTCGACGTGGCTCGCCGCCCCGATCAGTCACCCTGATACACGGCGTTCCGGTCCAGGAACCCCGACGCGATCAGCACCTCGTCGAGATTGGCCCGTTCGACGATCTGCGGCTGCAGCAGGATCGCCGGGACGTGGCGCTTGCCGTTGAAGACGGTGACACCGCCCGTGTCGATGGTCCGCCTCTCGGCCAGCGCCACGGCCATGTCGAGCGCGCGATGGGCCAGCTGGCGGACGTCCTTGTAGACGGTCATGGACTGCGTGCCCTTGACGATCCGGATCGCCGCGCCCAGCTCGGCGTCGAGCCCGGTGACCGCCACCTTTCCGGCCAACCCGCGGGCCGCCAGCGCCTGGATGGCACCGCTCGCGATCCCGTCGTTGGCCGCCAGGATCGCCTCGAGGTGCGTCCCGCCGTCCAGCACCTCCCGGGTGATGCGCTCCGCGGTCGGGGCATCGAAACCCCACACCCGCTCCTCCTTCACGACCTCGACATCGCCGCGGTCGATGAGGGGCTGGAGGTGCTTCATGGCGCCCTCGCGGAAGAGGGTGGCGTTGTTGTCGTCCTCCGAGCCGTGCAGGAGCAGGTACTTGCCCCGCGGGACCGTGCGGGCCAAGTACGCGCCCTGCAACTCGCCGATCTTCACGCAGTCGAACGAGACGTAGTGGTAGTCCTGCGCTGCGTTCATGACCAGCCGGTCGTACGAGACCAGCGGCACCCCGGCTCGCGCTGCGTACTCGACGATGGAGGCGGCCCCCGCGCAGTCCTGCGGCGGGAGGATGAGCGCCTCGACCCCGGCGTCCACCAGGGCGCGGCACTGCGAGGCCTGCTTGGCGGCGTCGTTCTCGGAGAGCTCGACCAGGAGCTCGATGTTGCGCTTGCGGGCCTCGGCCATCATCGAGATCTTGGCCCTGACCCACTGCTCGCTGCGGTGGGTGGGGATGGAGACCCCGAGCACGTGCGCGACGCCCGGCGCGCGGGCCCGCTTCACCGTCCGCGGCCGCGACGGCACCGCGGGGGCCGCGGGCGCAGGCTGACCCGCCCGTGCCCCGGCGGCGGGGGTCGGAAGGCGCGGACTCGCCTGCGCGGGTCCGTTCCCCGGTCGCGGCGCGGCGGTGCGCGGAGCACCGGGCATCTCGAAGGTCTCGACGAGCGCGGCCAGCTCCTGCGCCTGCGCCGACAGCTCCTCTGCGGCCGAGGAGGACTCCTCGGAGCTGGCGGCGGTACCCTGGGTCAGGTTGCGAAGCTGCACGAGGGCGTCCGTGATGCGGGCCAGCCCGGCGCTCTGCTCCTTGCCCGAGACCGCGATCTCCTCGACCAGGTCCGTGAGCTTGCTCACCATGCCGGCGATCTCGCCCAGCTTGGCCGACACCCGCTTCGCGGAACGATCGCCCTCGCCCGCCTCCCGGACCGAGCCCTGGATCAGCGCCTCGGTCTTTGCGGCCGCCTCCTTGCTGCGCAGGGCCAGCGACCGGACCTCCTCCGCGACCACCGCGAAGCCCCGGCCCGCCTCGCCGGCGCGGGCGGCCTCGACCGCGGCGTTGAGGGCCAGCAGGTTGGTCTGGAAGGCGATGTCGTTCACCTCCTTGATGATCTGGAGCGTGCCGTCGGCGGCGGCGCGGACCTTCTCCATGGCGGCGGCCATCTGCGCCATCGCCGCCGAGCCCTCCTCGGCCGCGCCCCGTGCTGCCGCCGCGACGGTGTCGGCCTGCGCCGCGTAGCCGGCGCTCACGCGGACGGCGTTCGCGGTCATCTCCAGCGACCGGCTGCTGTCGTCCAGCGCGGAGGCCTGATTGCTGGTGTTGGTGGCCACGGACTGGCTGCTGGCCGCGATCTCCTTGGCCGCCATCCCCACCTGCTCGGCGGCGGCGCCGACCGGCCCGAGCGCGTCGCGCAGCGCGCCCGCCGCGCCGTTGACCGCGGCGACGAGGCGCGCCTGGTCGCCCGCGAACGTTCCCTTGACGCGGGCGCGCAGGTCGCGCCGAGCCAGCGCCTCCAGCACCGACGCAGCCTCGCCGATCGACCCGTGGAACGACGCAAGGAGCTCATCGAGCGACCTCGCCACCGCGGCCCACCGGCCCGGAAGCGCGCCCGCCTCCGTGCGCGTCGAGAGCGCCCCGTCCCGCGCGGCGCGAACGGCGTCGTCGAGCGCGTCGGCCACGCCCCGCAGCCCGGCGCGGAGGGCCGAGAGCCGCTCGCCGACCGCGGTCCACCCTCCCTCGAGCTGCGGGAGGGCGGCGTCGAGGTCGCCCGCGGCGAGGGCGGTCAGGGATCCAGCGATCTGCTGGCGCGCGATCGCCAGGTCGGCCAGCGCGGCGTTCACGAGGCGCGCCGAGGAGAGCGCAGCGCCCTCGAGCGCCTCCTCATCGACGCGCGCCACCCCGTCGCCGGAGGCATGTGCGCGCAGCGCGGCCTCGAAGCGCCCCCAGCGCACCTCTTCAGCCTGGAGGCACCGCGCCAACGCTTCGCCCGCCGACCGTTCGGCCCTGGCCGCGGCCTGGCCGGCCTCGGCCAAGGCGCGTTCGCGCCCGGCGATCTCCTCGCGCGCCGCTGCGAGTTCCGTCCGGAGCGCCGTCGCCTCCGCGCGGGAGGTCCCGGCGGCCCGCGATGCCTCCGCGCGAGCGGCCGCGAGCTCGCGCGCCATCTGCTCCGCCCCGCGCGCCTGGAAGACTCCGGCCGCAGCCACGGCCAGGGCCCCGAGGATCGCAAGGACGAGGAGGGCGCCCCCGGAACCCGGGGCGGCGCTCGCCCCCCAGATGCCAAGAACGAGGACCAGAACTGCGGCAACGAGGCTTGCGACCATCGAGGCCGGGCGCTTCGAGGTCATGGAGACTCCGCGGGCACGGCCCCGCTGCAACCGCATCGCCGAGACGCAGTGTAGCCGCCGAGCGCTCCCCGGGCCTAGACCCTTGCTCACGGGTCCCGAGCTCCACCGAACAATCGTGTTCAGCGGGTGCAGCCAATGTGCGAGCAGCGCCCCAGCGGCGCGCGGATGGAGGACAAAGGTCACGCGTCGTGCGCCGGAGGAGCGTGGCCAGGTCGCGATGGCCCCAGACGTACTCCGCGCCGCCGACGGAGAGGTGCGGGACGGCCCAAGCTTCACTCATCAGGCACGCTCCGCTCGGGAGAGAGACGGCGCCGCATGCACACCGCGGTCGCCGGGCACAGCGCCCGGAACTGCGGCAGCGCGAGGATTCCGGGCGGTACGTCCGGGCGCGGGATGCGCTCGTACCCTCGCCGCGCCGCGAACGCCTCGGCGGTGGTCGTGAGGAGATACAGCGTCGTGACTCCGCGCTCCTGCGCCAGCGCGACGGCCCCCGCGTCGAGTCGAGCGGCGAGGCCTCCTCCTCGCCGGCTGGGTGCGACCGCGAGCGATCGGACCAGCGCGTCCGAGCCGACGCGCTCCAGGCCGATCGTCCCCACGAGCTCATCGCCCTCTTCCAGGAGCAGGTACTCCTGGGCGCCGCTCGCCACGTCCTCGGCCGGCAGGCCTGCGGTCTCGAGGAATGCTCGCACCCTCGCGTCGTCGGCAGGTGTCGCGAGCCGGAGCGCTGGAGTCACGTTCGACGTTCGAGCTCCCGAGCGCGCCACGATGCGCCGCCAGTCGTCCAGCGCGCCGGACCGGAGGTTTGCCCGCCCGGGCGGCGACCGTCAAGCTGCGCGCTCGTTGCATCCGCGGAGGTCCTGCGCGTGACGATTCGATGGCATTCCGCGGGTCGTTTGCAGGTGCCGGGATCTCCATCGTAGAAGAAGCCTCGCGACTGCGCTCGTGAGCGCCTCAGGAGCCCCGACCGTGACCACCGAGCTCGCTGCTCCAGTGCCCCCTGCCGGCGTTGCCCGGCGCCTCTCCTTCCTCGATCGGTACCTGACGCTCTGGATCTTCCTCGCCATGGGGGCGGGGATCACCCTCGGGTGGGCGGTGCCGGGCGTCGTCCCGGCCCTCGATCGGCTCAGCGTCGGGACCACGTCGCTCCCGATCGCGATCGGCCTCGTCCTCATGATGTACCCGCCCCTCGCCAAGGTCCGGTACGAGGAGCTGCCGCGCGTCTTCCGGGACGGGAAGGTCCTCGGGCTCTCGCTCGTGCAGAACTGGGTCGTGGGGCCCGTGCTGATGTTCGGCCTCGCCGTCCTGTTCCTGCGCGATCGGCCCGAGTACATGGTCGGCCTCATCCTCATCGGCCTCGCGCGGTGCATCGCGATGGTGATCGTCTGGAACGACCTCGCGCGGGGCGACACCGAGTACTGCGCAGGCCTCGTGGCGTTCAACTCGGTCTTCCAGGTGCTCTTCTTCTCCGTGTACGCGTGGATCTTCATCACGGTGCTCCCGGGCTGGCTCGGAGTCCGCGGGGCCGAGGTGCACATCACGATCGGCGAGATCGCCCGGAGCGTGTTCATCTACCTCGGGATCCCGTTCCTGGCGGGCATGGGCAGCCGCTTCGGGCTGCGCGCCTGGAAGGGCGAGGAGTGGTACCGGAAGGTGTTCATCCCGCGGATCTCGCCGCTGACCCTCGTCGCGCTCCTGTTCACGATCGTGGTGATGTTCTCGCTCAAGGGCGAGACGATCGTCCAGGTGCCGTTCGACGTCGTCCGGATCGCGATCCCGCTGCTCGCCTACTTCCTCGTCATGTTCTTTGTCTCGTTCTTCATGAGCAGGAAGATGGGCGCGAGCTACGGCCAGACCGCGACGCTCTCCTTCACCGCCGCCTCCAACAACTTCGAGCTGGCGATCGCCGTCGCGGTCGCCACGTTCGGCATGGCGCACGGCGCCGCGTTCGCGGCCGTCATCGGACCGCTCGTCGAGGTGCCCGTGCTCATCGGGCTCGTCAACGTCGCCCTTCGACTTCGGCGGCGATGGTTCCCGGGAGAGACCGGCGTCGTCGCGAAGGTCGCGAACTGCGCCGTGGCCGTCGAGGGCCCTGCGGCCCGGAGGAATGCGTGACCTCGCACTGGGAGAAGGACGCCGACCGGATCCGTGCGGCGAGGCCCCGCCACGTGCTGTTCCTCTGCGTCGCCAACTCCGCCCGGAGCCAGATGGCCGAAGGGATCGCCCGGTCGCTGGCGCCACCGGGCGTGAAGGTCTCGTCGGCCGGGTCTCGCCCGTCCCGCCTGAATCCCTTCGCGGTGAGGGCGCTCGCGGAGATCGGGCTCGACATCGGCGCGCACTTCTCGAAGAGCGTCGACGACATCCCGCCGGGCGACGTCGACGCCGTCGTCACGCTGTGCGCGGAGGAGGTCTGCCCGGTGTTCCTCGGGAAGGCGCTGCGCGTGCACTGGGGGCTGCCCGATCCCGCCGGGGCCGGGTCGACGGACGAGGAGCAGCTCCAGGCGTTCAGGGACGTCCGCGACGAGCTGCGCCGCCGCCTGGCGCGGGTCTTCGCGGCCTGACGGGCGTGGCCGATCTCGGCGGATCCGCATAGCAACCCGCGCAGTGGGACGGGAGGTCGTGCCGCCGGATCCGATCCCGGAGCGCCCGGTACTCGGGCCCATTCCAGATCTCGGAGAGAGGGCGCTGGAACACGCCGGCGAGGCGCGCGGTGTCCGCGTCGGGACGAGGCAGCAGGGCACGACGTCTCCGTTCGCGGCGATGAACGCCGTCGTCCACGGCGTCGCGGGTGGACCCATCGGACTGCGGACGAGCTCCGCAGCAGGGCCCACGCACGAGGCTCGCGGGGCGCCGCATCCGCCGCCAGAGCCTCCGCGCGATCGAGCGTGCGCGCCGCGTCATGAGGCCGGCTCCCACGATCGTGGACTCGTGTGCACTGTCCGCGAAGACGTCCGGGCCCTTCACGGGGGGAGCGCCAGGCCACGCCCGGAGCGGGCGGCGCCCCGGAGCATTCAGCGCGTGGCGCCGTCGCGGGCCCTCGCCTTCGCCGCCGCCTCCGCGGCCATCGCCTCGAGCTGCGCGCTCTTGAGCCCGTACGCCGCGGACACCGCCGCGGCCTTCATCGGATCTCGCTGCATCACCTCGGCGAGCGCCTGCCTCAGCCGCTCCAGCTCTGCCCGGTGCTTCTCCTCGTAAGCGGTCAGCTCGCGGGTGGCCCTGTCCGGATCGGCGCGATGGTCCTCGAGGATCGCGATCATCCGATCCAGGTGCGCGAGCAACGTGGACGGGTCCTTCGCGGCGGATCGGGTGGAGCTGCCGCAGGCGCCGAGCACGAACGCCGCGACGACGATGGCCAGCGGGGCGATGCGCGTCATGGCCGGACATTACCCCTTCCACCGCCGCGCGCAATGGGGCCCGTCTGGGAGGAGCCGGCCTGGGCACGCAGAATGTGGGCCGGTTCCGGTCTGAATCGCTTCAGAATGGCGTTCCCGATCGCTGGGAGCTCTTGACATGCCGCTCCCATACCGCCAATGTCGCACACCGACGATCCGTGAACGCAGGTGCGACGCCCGGCGAGCTCCGCCGAGCCGTCGCGTTCCCACTCACCCCGTGGAGTGAAGACCATGAAGAGCTCTGCAGCTGGACGCGCCGCACGGCCGCTCGCCGTCGCGGTCACGGCGCTCGCGTTGCTGTCGGCTGGATGCGGCGCGCAGGAAGGGCCGGAGGCGACCGACGGCCAGGCCGCGGTCACGATCACGACGAGCCAGACGGGCACCGACGGCCTCTGGTACTCGTTCTGGACGGACGGCGGCGGTTCGGTCCAGTTCGATCTGCTCGGCGGAGGCCACTACGCCTCGCGGTGGACGAACGTCGGGAACTGGGTCGGCGGCAAGGGCTGGCGCACCGGCGGCAGGAAGACCGTGACGTACTCCGGCACGTTCAACTCGCCCGGCAACGGCTACCTGGCCCTCTACGGCTGGACCACCAATCCGCTCATCGAGTACTACGTCGTCGAGAACTACGGCACGTACAACCCCAGCACCGGCGCCACGCTCCTCGGCACGCTCAACAGCGACGGCGGCACCTACAACCTCTACCGGACGCAGCGGGTCAACCAGCCGTCGATCATCGGCACCGCCACCTTCTACCAGTACTGGGCCGTCCGGACCGTGAAGCGGACCGGCGGGACCATCACCACGGGGAACTTCTTCGACGCGTGGGCCCGGTCCGGCCTGACCCTCGGCACGCACGACTACATGGTCCTCGCCACCGAGGGCTACCAGAGCAGCGGGAGCTCGGACATCACGGTGAGCGAAGGCACCACCCCTCCCCCGCCCACCACCTACGCCCTCAGCGTCACGAAGTCCGGGACGGGCAGCGGGACCGTCACCTCGAACACCGGCGGCATCAACTGCGGCTCGACCTGCTCCGCGAACATCAGCTCGGGCACGGCGGTCACCCTGACGGCGACGCCATCGTCCGGCTCGACGTTCGGCGGCTGGAGCGGCGCCTGCACCGGCACCGGCTCCTGCATCGTCACCATGACGGCGGCCCGGTCGGTCACGGCGACCTTCAACGGCACCACCCCTCCGCCCCCCACCGGCGGCGTGGTCTCGATCAACGCGGGCGGCTCGGCCTCGGGCAGCTTCGTCGCGGACGCGTACTACTCCGGCGGCAGCACCTACTCGACCACCAACGCGATCAACACCTCGCTCATCTCCGGCACCGTGCCCCCCCAGTCGGTGTTCCAGACCGAGCGGTACGGTGAGTTCACGTACACGATCACCGGTCGGACCGCGGGGAGCCCGCAGACGGTGACGCTCTTCTTCGCGGAGAGCTACTGGACGGCCGCGGGGCAGCGGACCTTCAACGTCGCGATCAACGGCCAGACCGTGCTCAGCGCGTTCGACATCTTCGCGGCGGCGGGCGGCGCCAACCGCGCCGTGGCCCGCACGTTCAGCACGACCGCGAACTCCAGCGGTCAGGTGGTCATCGCGTTCACGCGCGGCGGCGGACCGGACAACCCGAAGCTCTCCGGCATCACCGTGGCCGCCGGGGGCGTCGGCCCGAACCCGACCATGTACCCCCTCACGGTCTCGCGGTCCGGCAACGGCACGGTGAGCGGCGGGGGCATCTCCTGCGGCACGTCCTGCAGCGCGTCCTACGAGAGCGGGACGACGGTCACCCTGACCGCGACGGCCGCGGCCGGCGCGACCTTCAGCGGCTGGGGCGGCACCTGCACGGGGACCAGCGCCACCTGCATCGTCTCCATGACCGCGGCGCGGACGGTCACCGCCACCTTCTCCGGCGGCGGCGCCGACCCGGGCACCTGCCGCGCGGTGTCGGGCGGGCAGAGCGGCAACTTCAACACCACGGGCGCGATCTGCTTCACCGTGAGCACCAACATCAACGGCTGGGGCTGCTCGAACATCGACGGCCGCACCGTCACCGTGAACGGCACGGCCGTCACCTGTGGCCGGCTCCCGCTGCCCGGCAGCGCGCCGTACACGTTCAGCTTCAGCGCCGGCTCGTATCCGTGGGCGAGCTTTTACTGGTGGTAGGCCGGGGCGAGGCGGCCTAGCAGGACCGAACGGCGGGCCCTCCGGGGTCCGCCGTTCTTGCGTCCGACTCCTCCGACCGCGAAGCGCTCCCCTAGACGCCGAGCGCGAACTGGACGGACTTCTGCTTGATCCAGCTCCATACGTCCTTCGGCGCGAGATCCTGCTCCATCCGGTACAGGAACGACACGGGCGATGCCTTCAACTCCTGCCGGGCGGTCTTCCGCTTGTCTCGCAGCGCCGGTATCGCGCCGAGCGCGAGGCCGGCGACCCCCGCTGCGATGGGGTTGAGCGGAACGGCCAGCGCTCCTGCGACCGCCACCACGCCGGCAGGGAGCACGGCCTTCAAGTTGAAGCAGCTCAAGACGGTGTCGATCCCCACCTCGGCGAGCTTGTCGCGGAGATCTTCGAGCTTCGTGGCCCACGACTTCTCGTATTCGTCGCGCAGCCTCTGCTCGAGCACGTGAGGATCCGCGATCGACTTCAGCCACTCGCGGCTTCCGAGAAAGCTCGTGACCGCGTCCTGGAAGGCCGCGCGTTCGTTCGGATACTTCTCGCGGAACGCGAGCACCTTGTCGACCGCGAGCGCAGCGGGATCCGCCGGAACGACCGAGCGGAACGCGATCGAGATCAACGTCGTCTCGATCTCCGTGGGGGTCGGCTTGGAGTCGACCAGCGCGACGCTCCCGAGCAGCGCGTGGGCGAGTCGCTCGGTCGAGAGCCCAGAGACGGCGAGGTGATCTCGCGTCTCGTCCGTCAACGGGCGCAGACCGCGCTCCCCAGCGAGCTGCTCCGCGAGCGCCGTCATGTAGACCCAGGCGAGGCGCGGGTGCATGCCGATCCACTGCCCTCGCGGCGTATCCGTCGAACACAGGTCGCTCTGCTTCATCGCGCGGTACACGTCTTCGCTCATCTTCTCCACGAAGACGTACCCGAGGCGGGGGTCGTTGCCCGACGGCCCTCCTGGACGGGGAGGCCGCTCCGTCTCAGGAAGCACCGGCCACTGGTCGCGATGCGACAGGGCGTACTTCGCCTTGAGCTTCGGTCCGTGCTGCGTCACGAACTCCACCCAGGACTGCGCGAACTCGGGCAGGACCCAGCCCGGTCTGAGCGTGGTCACGAACGAGCCGAGCGCCTTGACCGTGTCGCTGTCCTCCGTGACGTATTCGTAGGGGACGATGCGCCCGAGCTTGTCCCAGTACAGCGCCGCGACCTTCACCCAGCCGTCGTTCTTGAAGTGAATGAACGGGTAGTAGAGCGCTTGATACGTGCTCATGGCGGCCCTCGGCGCAGAGTGTGACACCTCCGGCCCACCGCGCAGTGCGCCCGCATGGGGGCGTGGTTCGCCCGCCATCGTCTGTCGCCCGGGCCCAGCTCGCGAGGCTGTGAAGGCGGGGGGCATGAGGCTTGCGCTCCGCCCCCCCGCGTGCCGACCGTCTGAACGTGCCCCGGCGCGCCCCAGTCCCCGCGTACCGCCCGCAGCTCGCGACGCTCGTGCCCGCGGCGCCCGACGGCGCCGGCTGGATCCACGAGACGAAGTACGACGGCTACCGTATCGGCTGTGCGGTCGAGGACGGCGCGGTCACGCTCTGGAGCCGGCGCGGCAAGGACTGGACCGCCCAGTTCCCGGAGGTGGCCCAGGCCGCTCGCGCCCTCCCCGTCCGCTCGGCGCTCCTCGACGGCGAGGTCGCGGTGGTCCTCCCCGACGGCAGGACCAGCTTCCAGGCCCTCCAGAACGCCTTCGGCGGCGGCCGTCGAGAGCTGCGCTACTTCGTCTTCGACCTGCTGTTCCTCGACGGCGAGGACCTCGCGGCGTTGCCGCTCCGCGAGCGGAAGCGGCGGCTCGAGGCCCTCCTGGCGCGAAGCCCCGGATTTCTCCGCTACGCCGCGCACCTCGACGGGCCCGGTCCGGCAATCCTCCGCGAGGCGTGCCGGCTCGGGCTGGAGGGGGTCGTCTCGAAGCGCGCCGACGATTCCTATCGGCCGGGCCGGAACACGGGCTGGGTGAAGGCGAAGTGCGTCGCGCGCCAGGAGCTGGTGATCGGCGGGTTCACCGACCCGGAGGGCGCGCGGGACGGCCTCGGCGCGCTGCTCGTGGGCCACCACGAGAGCGGGAGGCTGCGGTTCGCGGGCAAGGTGGGCACCGGCTTCACCAACGCCTCGGCGCGCGCGCTGCGCGCGCGCCTCGAGAAGCTGGAGCGCAAGGAGCCGCCGTTCGATCCGGCGCCGCGCGGGTGGCTCGGTCGCAACGCGCACTGGGTCGAGCCCACCCTCGTCGCGGAGGTGGCCTTCACGGAGTGGACGGAGGACGGGAAGATCCGCCACCCGTCGTTCCAGGGGCTGCGCGAGGACAAGCTGGCGCCGGAGGTGATCCGCGAGACGCCCCGGGACGCCGGTCCGGCGCGCGCGGCGCGCGAGCAGTCTGCGCCCGGTGCTCCCACCGTCGCCGGCGTGGCCATCTCCCACCACGACCGCGTCGTCTTCCCCGACCTCGGCCTCACCAAGCTCGACCTGGCCCGCTACTACGAGACCGTGGCGGGGGCGATGGTCCCGCACCTCGCCGGCCGCCCGCTCACCCTCGTCCACTGCCCCGAGGGGCTCGCCGGCGCGTGCCGGTACATGAAGCACTCCAAGCAGTGGGCCCCGGCGGCGGTCCGGCGGGTTCGGATCCAGGAGAAGACCAAGCGGGGCGAGTACCTCGTCGCCGACGACGTCGTGGCGCTCGTCTCGCTGGCGCAGATGGGCGTGGTGGAGCTGCACACCTGGAACAGCACCGTCGAGCGGCTCGAGGAGCCGGACCGGATCGTCCTCGACCTCGACCCCGGTCCGGCGGTGCCGTTCGGCGAGGTGGTCGCGGGCGCGCGGCTCGTGCGCGGCGCGCTGGAGGCGCTCGGCCTGGCCGCGTTCGTCAAGACGACGGGCGGCGCAGGCCTGCACGTGGTCGCGCCGCTCGTGCCGGCGCGCCGGTGGGAGGACTGCCTCGCGTTCGCGCGCGGCCTGGCCGCGGTCCTGGTCCGGCACGCTCCGGACCGCTTCACCACCGCGTTCGCGAAGCGCGGCCGTGAGCGCAAGATCCTCCTCGACTACCTCCGGAACAACCGCACCAACACGTCCGTCGCGGCCTTCTCGGTCCGGGCACGGCCGGGCGCCCCGGTGTCGGTGCCGCTCGCCTGGGACGAGCTCGCCCCGGGGCTCCGGCCGGAGCGCTTCACCGTGCGGACCGTGCCGCGGCGGCTGGCGTCGTTGCGCCAGGACCCGTGGGCCGGCTCCGCGGCGGCTGCGCGCCGCCTCGACGACACCCGCCTCGCGGCCGTCACGGGCTCGGGCGCGGGTCCGAGCCCGTGACGGCGGCGCTCCTGCACGGGACCGGAACGCCGAGGTCCTGGAGCAGGACCGGCGTGAACGCGTCGGCCCCTCGCGCGTTGAGGTGGTACACGTCCTCGAAGAACGCGGTCGTCGAGGGATAGCGGTTCGTGTAGTCGAGGACCTCGAACCCCTCTGCGCGCGCCCGCGCCGCGAGGTCCGCGGCCACCTTGCGCCACGGGTGCGCCGGTGCGTGCCGGGCTTGCCACCGCTCCACCGCCGCCGTGACCGGCGGGAACACGAGGACGAGGCGCGTCCGGCCGCGGGCCGCGGCCGCGAGCCGGCCGAAGTCCACCGGTCCCGGCGCGTAGGCGCGCCCCTGCTTGTGCAGGTGCGTGAGCTCGAACTCCGCGGACAGGTCGCGCGCGGGGACGCGGGCCTCCACGCCTGCCGCGGATGCGCGTCCGGGCAGGAGGCCGGCCAGGCCGTTGAGGAGCTCCGCCTGGATCGCGAACCGGCACGCGTAGGCCGGGATCGCGGCCGCCGCGATCTCGGCCAGCGAGCGGCCCTCGAGGGCGCGCTCGTACCGCCTCGACACGCGGGCGCGATCTCCGTTGACGTTCACGTCGTCCTTCGTCGCGAAGAGCACGATCGCGGCCGGCGGCGACGGCGCGTCGGTGAGGGCGCGCTCGGCGAGCTTCAGGGACACGCCCAGCGTGCTGCTCCCGAGCGGCGCCTTGACCCAACCGCGGCCGAGCCGATCGTGCAGCACCTCCTCGGAGAGCGCCGACGCCATGGTCGAGTTCCCGAGGAACCAGAGCCCCGGCTCCCGCGCGAGCATGACGCGGCGCTCGTCCAGGAGCTGGCGCGGGACGCTCGTCGTGAGCCGCCCCGCGCGCTGCGCCGCCCAGGCGACGAGGTTGCCGGCGCCGAGGACGACGAGCGCGAGGAGCGCCGCCCACGGCCGGAAGCCGCCGGCCCGCAGCGTCTCAGAACTGAAAATAGATGAACGCCACGTCATGGCTCCCTCCGAACAGCGTGAGGCCGGCTGCCATCACCGCGTACAGGCTCGCGCGGGCGAGCGTGGGCCAGCGCAGGAACACCTCGTGATCCCCGCTCCGGCGGATGGGCACGTCGATGGCGACCGTCGCGAGGGCGCCCAGGGCGAGCGCGAGCCCGGGCTGGAGCACCTTGCCCGGGTTCGCGAGGTCGAGGAGCGGGCCGTCCCACGCGAGGAGGCGGGAGAGGAAGTGGAGCGCCCTCCCGCCGTCGGGCTCGCGAAACGGGATCCACGTGAGAGACACGAGCAGGAACACCGCGGCGCCCTTGGCGAGCTGGAGGAGCCGCGGCGGGTCGGGAGCGGGCGGCCGCACGGAGGAGACGAGCTTGTGGATCGCGAGGTAGAGCCCGTGCAGCGCGCCCCAGAGCACGAACCCCCACGCCGCGCCGTGCCAGAGTCCGCCGAGCAGCATCGTGAGGAGCAGGTTCCGGTAGGTGCGGAGCGTCCCGTGCCGGTTCCCGCCGAGCGGCACGTAGAGGTAGTCGCGCAGCCAGGTGGAGAGCGAGACGTGCCACCGGCGCCAGAACTCCGTGATGCTCGTCGAGAAGTACGGCTGCTCGAAGTTCTTCATGAGCTCGATGCCCATGAGCTTCGAGGTCCCGCGCGCGATGTCGCTGTAGCCGGCGAAGTCGCCGTAGATCTGGAGCGAGAAGAGGAGCGTCGCGACGAGGAGGCCGCTGGACGAGTACGCGTCCGGGTGCGCGAACGCGGCCTGGACGAACGGGGCGACGGTGTCGGCGATGACGATCTTCCGGAACAGGCCGAGGAGGATGAGGACACCGCCCTCGGCGAGGTGGCGCGCGGTGACGATCCGGCGGGACATCAGCTGGGGGAGGAGGTTCTGCGCGCGCTCGATCGGCCCGGCGACGAGCTGGGGGAAGTAGTTCACGTACAGCGCGACGTCCACGAAGCTCCGCACCGCCGGCGTCGAGCCGCGGTACACGTCGATCGTGTAGGCCATGCTCTGGAACGTGTAGAAGGAGATGCCGACCGGGAGGATGACGTGGATGGTGACCGGGTCGGGCGCGAACCCGAGCCGTTCCAGCAGCTCGACCGCGGACGAGGCGAAGAAGTCGAAGTACTTGAACGTGCCGAGGAAGCCCAGGTTGAGGGTCAGCGAGGCGGCCAGGAGCCACCTCCGCCGCCGGTCCGCCGGGCGGAGCCGGGCGAGACCGAGACCCACCAGGTAGTCACAAATCGTGGATACGCCGATGAGCCCGAGAAACCGCCAGTCCCACCAGCCGTAGAAGAAGTACCCGGCGAGGAGGAGCATGCGGTTCTGCCAGCGCTGCTCGAGCGCGTAGTAGAGCGGCAGGACGATCGCCAAGAACACGAAGAACTCGAGGCTCGCAAAGGACACGTCGACTCCCCGACGTCGCGCGGTCGCGCGCGTGCTTCGCGCGTGGTTCCGGATCGGCGCTGGTGATGGGACCGACCCTGCTCTTGGGAAGATCTCTCAGCAAGACCCTGGTTTCGTTCGCTCCAACTCGGGGCCTGCCGCGGGCGTCGCGGAACTCCAGCACGCGACGGACTGGCGGATGGAGGCCGGGGGAGGCGGCGAGCGGTGGTGATCGGCGGCGCGCGCCGGACGCGTGGTACACAGGTCCCGTGCCGGCGCCCTCCCCCGTCTTCCAGCCGCCCATCACGCTCGATCTCGCGGCGTCCTTCTTCTGCGCCGTCACCGGCGCGCTCGCGGCGGTGCAGAAGCGGTACGACCTCGTCGGGCTGTTCGTCCTCTCCTTCGTGACCGGCGTGGGCGGCGCGCTGCTGCGCGACGGCGTCTTCCTCCAGGAGGGCGCGCCGGCGGTGGTGCGGGACGGTCGCTACCTGCTCGCCGTCGCGGCGGCCGCCGCGGTCGTCGCCGTCTCGGCGCGCCACCTCCACCGCCTGCGCACGCACTTCGTCGTGGCCGACGCCATCGCCCTCGGCATCTACGCGATCGTCGGCGCCCAGAAGACGCTCGCCGCAGGGCTCCCGGCGGTCGCCGCGGTGCTCGTCGGCGTCGTCAACGCGGTCGGGGGCGGCATCCTGCGCGACGTGCTGGTCCGCGAGGAGCCGCTCATCTTCCGCCCCAGCGAGCTCTACGCCGTCGCCGCCCTGGCGGGCGCGGGGCTGTTCGTGGTCCTCGTCGTCGGGCTCGAGGCCGCGCCGGCGACGGTCGGGCCGATCGCGATCGTCGTGACCATCGCGGTCCGGCTCCTCGCCATCCGGCTCGGCTGGCGGACGGAGGCGATCTGGCGGGAGGACCGGAGGGCGTAGACGCCGGCGCCGGGCCGCGGGCGCTACGGCCCCGCCGACCGCGCCGCCTCCTCCGGCTCGCGCGCCGCGGCCGCGCGTTCGAGGTCGGCCCGTCGTCCGCGGACGCTCGCGAACAGCACCGGAAGGACGAGCAACGTCAGGAGCGTCGAGGAGACCACCCCGCCGATGACGACCGTCGCGAGCGGGCGCTGCACCTCCGCGCCGACGCCGGTGTTGACGGCCATGGGGACGAACCCCAGGGCGGCGACCGCGGCCGTCATGAGCACCGGCCGGAGCCGGGAGACGGCGGCCTCCCGGATCGCCTCCCCGAGCGGCATCCCGCGGGCGAGGAGCTGCCGGACGCGCGAGACCAGGACCATGTCGCCCAGCACCGAGACGCCCGAGAGCGCGATGAACCCGACCGCCGCGGAGATGGAGAACGGGAGCCCGCGCGCGAGCAGCGCCAGGACCCCGCCCACCATCGCGAACGGGACGCCGAGGAAGATCCGGACGGCGTCGAGGACGCGTCGGTAGGTCAGGTACAGGAGCACGAAGACGAGCGCGAGCGCGAGCGGCACCACCAGGAGCAGGCGGCTCCGGGCGCGCTCGAGGTGCTCGAACTGCCCCCCGTAGCGGACGAAGGAGCCCTCCGGCAGCGCGACCTCCGCGTCGATCCGTCGCCGGACCTCGTCGACGAAGCCGCCGAGGTCCCGCCCGCGCACGTTGGCCTGGACGACGATCCGCCGCTTCCCCCACTCCCGGTGGATCGTGGACGGCCCCGTGACCTCGCGGATCGTCGTGACGCGCCCGAGCGGCACGCGATCGCCGCTCGGCGTCCGCACGGGGATGCTCGCGAGCCGTGCCGGGTCGGCGCGGTACTCATCGCGCAGCCGGACGGCGAGGTCGAACCGCCGGTCGCCTTCCCGGACCTGGCCCGCCACGCGCGTCCCGACGGCCTCGATCACGTCCAGCACCTCGCGCGCGGGGATCCCGTGCCGCCCGATGGCCGCGCGGTCGACGGCGATCTGGAGCACGGGCTGGCCCGTGATCTGCTCCACCGTGACGTCCGCCGCCCCCGGGATCTGGCGCACGAGCGCCTCCACCTCGCGCGCCGCCGCCTCGAGCACGTCGAGGTCGTCCCCGAAGACCTTGATCCCCACGTCGCTGCGGACGCCGGCGATGAGCTCGTTCACGCGCATCTCGATCGGCTGCAGGAACGACATCCGCATCCCGGGCAGATCCGCGAGCTCGGCCTTCATCTCCGCCGCCAGCTCGTCCTGCGTCGCCGCGCGCGTCCAGCGCTCGCGCGGGTGGAGCGCGACGAACACGTCCGTGAGCTCGAGGCCCATCGGATCGGTCGCCACCTCGGCGGTGCCGGTGCGCGACCAGACCCGCTTCACCTCGTGCGGGAACTTCGCGAGGAGCACATCCTCGATCCGGTCCCCGTACCGCAGCGACTCCGAGAGCGAGACCTCCGCGAGCCGGACCGTGTTGATGACGATCGTCCCTTCGTTCAGGCGGGGCACGAACTCGCTCCCGAGCCCCGTCGCCAGCCCCGCCGCAGCGAGGACCACGCCCGCGGCGCCGGCCAGCACCGCTCGCCGGTGCGCGAGCGCCCACTCGAGCACGCCGCGGTAGCGCGCCTGGAGCCACCGGACGAGGCGCGGCTCGCGGCGCGCGCGGTGCCCCCGGCGCCCGCCCAGCGCGAACGAGGCGAGCACGGGCATCACCGTCATCGAGACGAGGGCCGAGCCGGCCAGGGCGAACACGACGGTGAGCGCCATGGGCCGGAACAACTTCCCCTCGACCCCTTCGAGCGCGAGGATCGGGAGGTAGACGATCATGATGACGAGCTCGCCGAAGAGCGTGGGCTTGCGCACCTCGACGGCGGCGTCGCGGACGACCTCGAGCGCGGGGCGGGTGCCCGCCGCGTCGGCGAGGCGCCGCTCGGCGTTCTCGACGAGGATCACCGAGCTGTCCACGACGAGGCCGAAGTCGATGGCCCCGAGCGACATGAGCGTCCCGGCGATCCCGAACCGCGTCATGGCGTCGAACGCGAACATCATCGACAGCGGGATGGCGGCGGCGACGATGAGGCCCGCGCGCAGGCTCCCGAGGAAGGCGAACAGGATCGCCACCACGAGGAGCGCGCCCTCGAGCAGGTTGGTCCTCACGGTGCGCAGGACGAGCTCGACGAGCTCGGTCCGCTCGTACACGGCCTCGACGCGCACGTCGTCGGGGAGCCGCGCCTTCACCTCCTCGAGGCGGTCCGCGAGCGCGGCGGTCACCGTGTGGCCGTTCTCGCCCACGAGCATGAACCCGAGGCCGAGGATCGCCTCTCCGGTCCCGTCGGCCGTCGTGGCGCCGCGGCGGAGCTCGTGCCCCACCTCGACCCGGGCGAGATCCCGCACGCGCACGGGGACGCCGCGGCGCGCCGCCACCACGACGTCCTCGATCTCGCGCCCGCCGCCCAGCGCGCCCACGCCCAGGACGAGGGTGGCCCGGCCGCCGTCCTCGATCGCGCCGCCGCCCACGTTGGCGTTGTTGGCCTCGAGCGCCCGGTACACGTCGCCGAGCGCGAGGTCGAACTGGCGGAGGCGCGCGGGATCCACCACGACGTGCCACTGCTTCTCCTTCCCGCCCCACGCGTTGATCTCGGCGACGCCGGGCACGCTCCGGAGCTGGGGCGCGATCACCCAGTCGTGCAGCGTCCGCAGCTCCTCCAGGCTCCGCCGGTCGCTCTGCACGAGGTAGTGGAAGACCTCGCCGAGGCCCGTCGCGACCGGGCCGAGCGTCGGTCGCTCGATCCCCGGCGGCGGCTCGACCCGCGCGATCCGCTCGCCCACCTGCTGCCGGGCGAACCACAGGTCGGTCCCGTCCGCGAACCGGAGCGTCACCTGGGAGAGCCCGAACTTCGAGATGGACCGGAGCTCCTCGACGCGGGGGAGGCCCGAGAGCGCCTGCTCGAGCGGGATCGTGAGCTGCTGCTCCACCTCCTCCGGCGTGAGCGCCGGCGCGACCGCGTTCACCTGCACCTGCGTCGGCGTGGTGTCCGGGAACGCGTCGATGGGGAGATCGCGGAAGGCGAGCACGCCCGCCGCGACCACGGCGCCCGCCGCGGCGAGGACGAACCAGCGGTGCCGGAGCGACCAGTCGATGGTGCGGGTGAGCATCTACTCCTTCTCCTCCAGCACGCAGCACCCGGCGCCGATCGACTCCTTCATGACCTCCGTCTTGAGCAGGAATGCGCCGGTCGTGACCACCTCCGCGCCCTCCTCGAGCCCGGCCGTGATCTCGACGAGGGCGCCGTGCACCGCGCCCGGCTTCACGGCCACCGGCTCGTAGAGCTGCTCGCTGCGCTTCACGAAGACGAGGCTGCCCTCGGCGACCCGCTGCACCGCCTCGCGCGGGACGAGCAGCGTGGCCTTCTCCGCGGTGACGTGGATCTTCGCGCGGAGGAACGTGCCGGCCTTGAGCGTCCGGTCGCCGTTCGGCAGCTCCACCCGCACCCGCACGGTCCGCGAGGCCGGGTCGACCGACGCGGCGACCCGATGGATCTTGGCCCGCCGGGGCGGCGCGCCGCCGCCCTCGAACGTGAGCTCGACCGGCACCCCAGGCCGGACGAGGCCCGCGTCCGCCTCGGGCACCTCGAGCTGCGCCCACATCGTCGAGAGATCCGCCACCTGCACGAGGACCTGGCCCGCCTCGACCGTCCTGCCGGCGACCGCGTCGCGGAGCACGACCGTCCCCGCGAACGGCGCCCGCAGCACGTACCGCCCTCCCCGCCCGTCCGGCGACGCGCCGGCGGCGCCGAGCGCCGAGCCCGCCGCGTCCAGCTCGGCCTGCGCCGCCGCGAGCGCCCGGCGCGCCTCCTCCAGGTTCTTGCGCGGGCTCGCGCCGCTTTCGACGAGCTGCTCCTCCCGGGCGGCCGCCGCCCGCGCCGTGTCGAGCGCCGCCTGCGCCGCCGCCCGCCGCGCCTGATCCTGCCCGACCGACGCGGACGTGAGCGCGACGAGCGGCTGGCCGGCCGTCACGTCGTCGCCCACGTCGACCTTCACGCTCTCGACGACGGCGTCGCCGCGCGCGGAGAGCTGCGCGAGCCGGTTCTGGTCGAACTCGAGCTGCCCCACGACCTCCAGCACCCGCGCGACGGGCTTCGTCTCGGCGCGGCGCGTCTCGAGCCCCGCGTCCCGCGCCGTGTCGGCGGACGCGAGCCGGACCTTCAGCCCCGGCGTGGGGAACGGCGGAGCCGCCCTCCCATGCGGGATCCGGTCCGGGTGGCAGAGCGGGCAGATCGACTCGGGGAACCCGTGCTCGCGGCAGTAGTCCCCGGCGGCGACGAACCTGGCGACGAGGCGCGGGTTGCACTTCGTGCACTTCGACTCGGGCACCCCGTGCTCCACGCACCAGTCGTCCGGCGCGGCGGCGGCCGCGGTGAAGGTCAGGTCGGGGTGGCACTTCAGGCACAGCGACTCTGGTACGCCGTGCTCCTCGCACCAGTCGCCCTGGGCCTGGAAGACCGGGGCGAGGTCCGGGTTGCACTGCGTGCACAGGTCGGCCGGGACGCGGTGTTCGCAGAGCTTCGCCGGCGCCGGCGCACCGCCCGCTGCCGGAGCGGCGGCCGTCGCCGCCTCGGCCGCCGGCGCGGGGACCGCCGCCGTCTTCGAGCAGGCGAGGGCGACCCCGGCCAGGACGGCCAGCGCGCCGCGTGTCACTTGATCCCCTTCTTCGCGAGCTCCGGGTGGCAGAGCACGCACTGCGACTCCGGCCGCGCGTGCTCCGCGCACCAGTCGCCCTTCGCCTTGTAGACGGCGGCGAGCTTCGGGTTGCAGCGGGCGCAGAGCGACCGCTGGACGCCGTGCTGGCATCGCTCGGAGGGCGCAGCCGCGGGCGTGGAGGTCTTCGGAGGAGCGCCGTGGGCGTGGGCCTCGGCGGCGACGGCGGACCAGGCGGAGAACAGGACGGCGAGCGGGACGGACAGCGCGAGCATGGCGAGTCTGGACATGTGAGCTCCTGCGCCGGCGAGCGCGGGCGCGGGGGTGGCGAGAGCTGGGACGGAGCAGGTGCGCCACGCTGCGGGCGCACCTCGGGCGCGAACGGCGCGCTCAGGGTCGCGGCGGGTGGAAGATGTCGGTCACCGACGCCGCGAGGGTCGGCTCGGCGACGAGGGCCCTGGGCCCCGACGCGGTCGACGCCGCGCCGGAGCTCCCGGGCCGTGCCCCGGGGAGCGCGGCCGCGGGGCAGCACGCGCAGAGCACCCCGGCCGTGCAGTCCGGCCGCGGAGCCTCCTGCTCGCCGGCCTCCTCGCAGCAGCTCGCGTCCTCGAGCGCAGCGGCCAGCTCGAAGACGCCGCTCGTGAGGAGCGCGAGGGCCACGAGGGCGGCGCGGAGGAGCGCGAGCATCGAGCGCCTGTCGTACCTGGGCGCGGGTCGGCGTGTCAACGCGCGGGCCGCGTCCCCGGCGGGCTCGCGGGCGACGCCTCGGCCACCAGCCGGGCGAGGAGGCGCCGCATCCCTCGCGAGCTCCAGTCGCGCGGCCCGGCGAAGCGCGCGCGGAGCTCGCCGTCCACGACCAGGATCGCGGCAGGGAGCTCGTCGACGCCGAACGCCCTCGCCAGGGCGTGCCCCTCGTCGCGGACCAGGCCGAGCTCGGCCGGCGGCGCTCCCGCGAAGAAGGCGTGGAGCGCGGCGGTCTCGTCCTGCGCGACGGTCACGACCGCGATCCCGGCCGGCGGATCGCCCGCCAGGGCGCGGAGTCCCGGGAGCTCTTCGATGCAGGGCGGGCACCACGTCGCCCAGAAGACCACGAGCGCCGGACCGCGGCGCTCCCACTCCGCCGGCGCACTGCCCGCGAGGCGCGTGTACGGCGGCTGGCGGAGGTCGCCGCACGCGAGCGCGCCGAGCGCGATCAGGGCGAGCACCCGGAGCGGCTTCGCCGCGCCTCGCACGTGGGGACGACTCGATGGCGTCATCCCCGTGATTGTCGCTCAACGGAGCGGGACCCGCACGGTGAGCTGGCTGATACCCTGCCCGCTCCCGCCCGCGTTCGCGCGGGCCTCGTACTCGAGCTCCACGCCGCGGGCCGCCACCGCCAGGCGCAGGTACGGCGCGTGGACGAACGCGCCCGTCACGTAGCCGCCCGGCATCGTGAGGAACGGGTCGCTGCCGAAGAAGCGCCAGACCTCGTCGCCGGCCTCGGCCCGCAGGTGCCGGGTCGCGAGGGCGACGCCCAGCGAGGCGCGCAGCCGGCTCACCCCGCCGCCGACGGCCGCGGCGCCGCCCGCGCCCCCGGTGAGCGCGAGCCGACCGGCCGCCGGCCACCGCGCCGCGAGGCCGCCGCCCCAGACCGGTCCGACCCGCGTGCGGTCCGGGTACTCGTCCTGCAGCCAGCCGCCGAGCCGCTGGCCACCCATGAGCGCGTGATAGCCGTCCTGGACGCCGGCGCCGCCGAGATCGCCCCGGGCGTGGAGCCCGAGCACGAGGCCGAGCTCCAGCTCGAGCCGCGCGCGCACGAGGCGGCGCTGGTACCCGCCGAGGAGGCTGCCCTCGTCCACGCGCCGCATCCCGCCGCGCTCGGTGATCATCTGGTTCGCGACCGTCAGGCCGAGCCGCTCGCCGGGGCCACGCGAGAGCTGCAGCGCCACGGCCTGGTAGCTCGTGAAGCCGGCGTCGTCCGACCTGCGGAACTGATCGTCGGCCACCGTGAACCGGAGGGCGTCGAGCCGCCAGCGCGGCTCGTCCAGGTCCGTGCGCTCCGTGGGGCTCGCGCCGGGCCGGCCCTCCCCGACCGCGCGGGCCGGCGACGCCGCCACGACCACCCACGCGAGGAGGAGCACCCACCCCCGCGCCCCGGCCCCTCCCGGCCGGCGCGCTCCCGTTCGGATCATCGATCCAGGAAGCTGCGCATCGCCGTGGCGCGCGAGGCGCCTGCACTCCTCGTGGGCTTTCCCTGTCGCCCCGCGGATGCGACTGATCGCGAAACGTCGGTGACAAGCTCCCCGCCGTGGGGCAGCACGCGCGTCCCGAACCGGGTCCGCCCGGTGCGTGAAGAGAGCCGGCAAGGCGGGGATGTCCGGCGAGTGGCCCGAGGTCCACTCCGTCGGGACCAACGAGCCCTAGCATCGCCGCGCATCAGACGCCGGCAGGGGTGCGCGGGAGCGCGGTCGTGCTACGCTCCCGCGCACCATGAAAGCCTGGCAGCGGACGACCGCGGTGGTGGCCGCCGTCGCGCTCGGCGCGGCGCTCGCGTACGTGCCCGCGCTCGAGGGCGACTGGGTGTGGGACGACGCCAACCTGGTGCAGCCGAGCCCTGCGCTGCAGGACCTCCGCGGGCTCGGGCGCGCGGTGACGGCGGACCTCTACCGCCAGGCGGCCCCGCGCCTGGAGGCGAGCCCCTACTGGCGGCCGCTCGCCCTCGCCTCGTTCTGGCTCGACACGCGGCTCGGCTACGCGCCGCGGGCGCTCCACCTCGGGAACGTCGTCCTGCACGCGCTCGCCGCGGCGCTGCTCGCGCTGGTGCTGCTGCGCCGGCACCGCGACGCACCGGGGCCCGCCGGGCTCGTCGCGCCCGCGCTGGCGGCGGCGTGGTGGGCCCTCCATCCCGTGAACGTCGAGCCGGTGGCGTGGATCTCGTGCCGGTACGATCTCCTCACGGGCGTCGCGCTCCTCGGGCTCCTCGCGCTCCCGTGGCGCCCGGGCTGGCGGCGCGCCGCGGCGTTCGGCCTCCTGTTCCTGGCCGGGCTCCTCTCGAAGGACGGGTTCGCGGCCCTGCTCCTGGTCGTGCTGGTGATGGACTGGGCCGATCGTCGCCCCGCCGCCGCGGCGGCGCCGCGCTGGATCGCGATCGCGCTCGCGCTGGGCGCGTGGTGGGGCGCGCGCGCGGCGCTCGGGATCCCGGGCTTCGACCTGCCGGGCGCGCAGATCCTCGCGGAGCTCCCGGTCCGGTACCTGGACGTGGTCGGCATCTACTTCCGGCGCGCGCTCGTCCCCGCGTCGCTCACGATCAGCCACCCGTACGCGCCGGGGCTCGCCGGCGTCGCGACCGGGGCCGTCGTCGTCCTCCTCCTCGTCGTCGCCGCGATCCGCCGCCGGCGCCTCGCGATGCCCGCCGCCGTGTTCCTCGCCGGCCTCGCGCCCGCCGCCATCGCGACCGCCCGGTTCGGCGAGATCCCGGAGCGCTACTTCTACGTCCCCGCGATCGGGCTCGCGCTCCTCGGCGCCGAGCTCGTCGCGGCCTGCATGGCGGCGGGCCGGCCGGCGGTGCGCTGGATCGCGCCCGCGGTGGTCGCGCTCGCCACCGCGCGCGGGATCGTGCTCGTCGAGGCGCGCCTGCCCGACTGGCGAACCGACGACGCGCTGTTCGAGGCCGCGCTGCGGGTGAACCCCGAGGATCCGCAGGCCAACCTGCACGCCGGCATCCGGGCCACCCGGAGCCGGCAGTGGGGCGAGGCGCGGCGCGCCCTCGAGATCGCGCAGCGCGCCGATCCCTCGTCCGCCCGGGTCGCCAGCGCCTACGCCTGGGCGCTGCTCCAGACGGGCGACGTCGCCGGCGCCGTGCGCGAGGCGGCGCGCGCGACGACGCTCGCGCCGTACCAGCCCGACCCGTGGTGGGCGCTGGCCCTCACGCGCCACCAGGCCGGCGATCACCAGGGCGAGCTGAGCGCGATCGACGAGCTCCTCGAGCTCTCCCCGGACTACCCGGGCGCGCGCCCGGCTCGGGCGCTGGCCGCGTGCGAGGTGAGCGGCCGCGCCGACTGCGTCGAGGCGGCGCGGGCGGGGACGCTCCGGTAGGGCCGCGCCCGGCGGACGGGCGGGCGCCGCGTTACAGCACCTCCGTGCCGCGCCGGAAGCGCCCGCCCCGCGCTCTCGACATCGTCCCCGTCACCCCCGAGCGGTGGCGCGACCTCGAGGCGCTCTTCTCCGCGAAGGGCTGTCCCGGGTTCTGCTGGTGCACGCCGTACCGGTTCCGCGACGCGCACACGATGGACCACGCCCGCAAGCGGGACGCGCTGGGCGGGCTCGTCTCGGCGTCGGTGCCCGTCGGCGTCCTCGCGGTCCTGGCCGGCGTGCCCGTGGGCTGGTGCTCGATCGCGCCCCGCCGCACGTACGAGAAGCTCGTACGCTCCCGGACCATGCCCGTCGTGGACGCGGAGGCCTGGACGCTGCTCTGCCTGTTCGTGCGCCGGGAGCACCGCGGCACGGGGGTCGCGCGCGCCCTCGTGGACGGCGCGGTGGCGTACGCGCGCTCGATGGGCGCCGACGTCGTGGAGGCGTACCCCTGGGACACCGCCGGGAGGCGGAAGGGCGCGACGGGGCCCGATCCGACGATGCACTTCGGGCACTCCGCGCTGTACCGCGCCGCGGGCTTCGCGCGCGAGGGCGCGACGCGGCGGTGGGTGATGCCGCTGCGGGCGGGCGGCGCAGCCGGCCGGACGAGCGCGTGAGCGCCGCGCCGCGCGCTGTCCTGGCGCCGCGGTTCGTGGCACCCTCCCGCGGTGGTCGAGCTCGTCCTCCACTACCGCAAGGTGTCGCGCCACGCCCTCAACGTCCTGTGGGGCGCGGTCGAGGTCGCGCCGGCGACGGAAGGCGTCCCCTGCACGGCGGCGGAGGGGCCCGGAGCACTCACACATGCCGTGAACGCTGCGCTCGCGTCGGGCCGCCGGCCGGTCGTCGCCTGGTCGTTCTACACGGCCTCGTTCGCCGAGGTCGCGGCGGAGCTCGCGCTCGTGCGCGGCCGCACCGGGGCGGGCGCGCTCCACGTCGCGGGTGGACCCCATGCCAGCGCGGCCCCGGAGGAGGTCCTCCGCGCCGGCTTCGATGTCGTCGCCATCGGCGAGGGCGAGGAGACCTTGCCCGCGCTGCTCTCCCGCCTCGACGCGGGCCGCGCCTTCGCGGACGTGCCGGGCCTGGCATGGATCGACGGCGGAGCGCTCCGCCGCTCCGCGCGCGCCGGGCCGGTGACGCTCGACGATCACCCGCCCTGCGCGCCGCGCGCCCGGCGGATCGGCCCCGTCGAGATCACCCGCGGCTGCGTGTGGGCGTGCCGGTTCTGCCAGACGCCCTTCCTGTTCCGCGCCCGGTTCCGCCACCGCTCGCTCCCCGAGATCCGGCGGTGGGTCCGGTTCCACCGCGGGATCGCGACGCGCGACATCCGGTTCCTGAGCCCCTCCGCCCTCTCGTACGGCTCGACCGGCCCGGGCTGCGAGCTCGACGCCGTCGAGGCGCTCCTCGCCGGCGCGCGCGAGGAGGCCGGACCGGACCGGCGCCTGTTCTTCGGCAGCTTCCCGTCGGAGCTCCGCCCCGAGCACGTCTCCCCGCGGGCGCTCGCCCTCATCCGCCGCTACTGCGACAACCGCACGATCATCCTCGGCGCGCAGTCCGGATCGGAGCGGATGCTCGCCGCCATGGGGCGCGGACACGGCGTGGACGACGTCGTCCGCGCGGTCGCGCTGTGCGTCGAGGCCGGGTTCCGGACGAGCGTGGACGTGATGATGGGCCTGCCAGGCGAGGAGGAGCCCGATCGCGCCGCGACGCGCGCGCTCCTCGACCGCGTCGGCGCCCTCGGCGCCCGCGTCCACGCCCACGCCTTCATGCCGCTCCCCGGCGCGCCCTGGGCGATCGAGCGCCCCGGCGCCATCGACGAGGCGACCCGCGCCGCGCTCGAGCGGATGGAGTCGGCCGGCGCCGCGCACGGCCAGTGGCGGCGGCAGCGGGAGGCTGCCGGTCCGGGGCGGGAGCGCTGAAGGCGCACGTCCGCCCCGGGAAGGCCCCGCTACGGCGCGGCGGCGAGGTGCGCCTCGACCTCTCCTCGGAGCCGCGCGATCTCCGCGGCGGGCGGAAGCGGCAAGGCCCCGTGCGGCCCTGGCGAACGGCCGGGCGCCGGGTATCCTGAGGCACCGATGCGCCACGTGCTCCTCCTCCTCGCAGCCTCGATCCCCGCCACCCCGCGCGCAGAGGGGCCGCCGCCCACGTCCGAGGGAGCCCCGCTCGTGGACGGCGCGGCCCCCGCGCAGGCCGAGGTGTTCGCGGTCGGCGACTCCGTGCTGCTCGGCGCCCGCGAGCACCTGCTCGCGCTCTCCGACGTCCACGTCACGGTGGACGCGGTCGTCTGCCGCCAGGCGACCCACAGCGTGCCGGGGCCGGTCACCTGCGCGGGGACGAGCTTCCCGCAGGGCATCTCGAGCGGCCTCGCCGTCCTCCGCGAGGCGCGCGCGCGCGGGGCGCTCGGCGGCGCGGTCGTGCTGATGCTGGGCAGCAACGAGGGGATCGCCGCGCCGCAGTTCGAGGAGCTGATGCAGGAGCTCGCGGACGTCCCGCTCGTCCTCTGGACGACCAACACCGTCCGCTGGCAGCGGAGGACCAACGAGGTCCTCCGCGCCGGAGTGGCGCGCCACCCGAACGCGGGGCTGCTCGACTGGGCGCGCCTCTCGCGCGGGAAGCCGTGGTTCGGGAAGGATGGGATCCACCTGAACCGCGCCGGCCGGAAGGCCTTCGCGGAGCTCGTCGCGCACGGGCTCCGGCTGCCCGGCGGCGCGCCGCCGGAGGCGCGGCTCCCGGCCGGCCCGTGCTGCGCCGGCCAGGAGCGCGCGGCGTCCTCGAGGTGATCGCGGTGGCTACCGCAGCGCGGTGACGCCGGCCGGCGCCGTCCACGCCCCCGACGCGCCGCGGCTCGCGACCGGCGGGGTCACGTTCGGCGGCGCCGCCGTCACCAGGATCGCGTCCCCCTCCTCGTCGTTGACGTAGATGGGATCGCCCGCCCGCGCGACTCCCACGTCGACGGAGCCGAACGCGGTCGTCTCGGGCAGCGCCGTGCACAGCGTCTCGGTCGCAGAGACGACCCGCAGCCCCGGCCCCTCGCTCCCCTCGCAGGCCCCTACCGACACGATCATGTAGAGGTTGCCCGCGTCGTCGCTCGTCATCCCCGGCGACACGATCCGCTGCTCCTCCGCGACGAACTGCGGCGCGGCCTCGGGCCGCGTGTCCTCGGGGAACTGGGTCCCGGCGGTCACGAGCGTCCAGCCGGCGCCTTCTTCGCCGGCGTGCGTCGCGGTGGGGATGGACGTGACGGCCCGCGCCTCGGCCACCGCGCCCGTGTCGTCCTCCTCGAACGCGACGCCCACGCCGCTGGGAGAGCGCGGGTCGGAGGCGTTCCCCTGGCTCGTCGCGACCCCGATGATCTGCGCCTGCTTCGCGGCGACGTCCACGCGGAGCCGCACGAGGAACGGGCGTGCCCCCTCGTGGTCCTCGCCCGTCCCGGCGGTCGCGCCGGACACGAAGAGCTCGAGCAGGACGGGCTCACCCTCGGCCGCCGCGATGGGCGGCGCGACCGCGACGTCGTCGAACCGGGCGCCCGCGAGCGACACGGGCGCACCCGCGCCGGCGGCGTCGAGGTCCGGCGCCTCCACCTCGATCGGATCCTCGGCGCTCGCGAGCTCGAACGAGGTCCCCTCCGCATCGTCGGCGGGCACGATCTCGAGCCTGCCCGTGGGCGAGAGCAGGACGCCGCCCTGGAAGCTCTCGTACCGGCTCACGGCGATGCGGCTGCGGGCCAGCTCCTCCGGGAGCGGGAGCTCGGCGACGCGGGTCCCGTCGGGCGCGAACTGGACGAGGCTGTTCGGCTCGCCCACGACCGCAGCCACGTCGCCCGTGTCCGCGACCGCCACGCCGCTCGGTCCGTCGACCTCCACGAAGGGCTCGAACTGCGCCCGCGCGGCGCCGGGGAGGAGCGCGGCGGCGACCGCCGCGGCGAGGAGGACCGGCGGCGGGCGCCGCCGCCCGGCCGGTGAGGAGGCGCTGCGAGGACACACCGCTGTCGACTTCGAGCCCAGGGCTTCGACGTGCATGTTCCTGACCTCCATGACGCGAGTTCACCGCAACGTTGAGACGCGGTGCACGCGATGCACGCAGCGCCCGCGCGGCGGTCCGGGTCACCGGCGGTCGGCCGGGGACGTCGCGGTCCTTGTTCCGCCCGCCCCGCGTGCGCACCGTGGGACGATGGCTCATTCCGGACGGCCCACGTGGGCGCTGCTCTGGACCCTGCTCGTCCCCCTCGTTCCCTCGCGGCCGGCGTTCGCCGCGCCCCAGGAGACGCAGATGACCGACCGCTCCAGCTCCGCGCTCCTGCGAGCCCGCCCGCACGCTCCGGCGCAGGAGCCGCTCGCGGCCGGGAGCCAGCCGCTCCTGCCGCAAGGAAGGAGGCGCGGCCTCCTCGTCGCTCCGTCCGGCTGTCGGCCGGATCGACCGGCGGCCCTCTGCGTGCTGCTGCACGGGGCGGGCGGAGACGCCGCCGGCATGGCGGCGCTGCTCGCGCCGCTCGTCCGCGCCCTGCCGGACACGGTCTGGATGTTCCCCGAGTCGCGCGGCGCGACGTGGGACGTGATCCTGGACGACTTCGGGCCGGACGTGGCCGGCGTCGACGCGGCGCTCGCGTCGGTTCTCGATCGGTGCGCGATCGACCCCGCCCGGATCGTCGTCGGCGGGTTCTCCGACGGCGCCTCCTACGCGCTCACGCTCGGCCTCGCCAACGGCGGCCTGTTCTCCGCGATCCTCGCCTTCTCCCCGGGCTTCGACGCCGCGCCCGCCCACCAGGGCCGGCCGCGCGTCCTCGTCTCGCACGGCGACGACGACCGCGTGCTCCCCGTCGACCGGACGAGCCGCCGGATCGTGCCGCGCCTCCTCCGCGAGGGCTACGACGTCACGTACCTCGAGTTCGACGGCGCGCACGCGGTCCCGCAGGAGATCCAGGACCGGGCGGTGCGCTGGCTCGGCTGGGGAAACGCGCGGGCGCAGCCCGCCGCGCCGTGACCGCCCGCGAGGCGCCGCACCGGCCTCGCGGCAACCCCCGGGAGGTGCACCCCGCTGCCTCGCGCGGGAGGATAGTCTCGGACGCGGCTCCCCGCCGCCGACGATGACCGAGCCCACCCCCACCGCCATCGCGCTGCTCATCGCGGCCGTCCTCCTCGCCGCGAGCGCGGTCCTGACGCGCACCTCGAGCCGGCTGGGCCTCCCGTTCCCCCTGCTGTTCCTCGCCATCGGCATGCTCGCGGGCAGCGAAGGGCCCGGCGGGATCCCGTTCGAGGACTTCGGCCTGTCGTTCCGGCTCGGGACGGTGGCGCTCACGCTCATCCTCTTCGACGGCGGGCTCAACACGCCCATCCCCACGGTGCGCGCCGTCGCGTGGCCCGCCGGCGTCCTCGCCACCCTCGGCGTCGCGGGCGTGGCAGGGCTCGGCGCGGTGTGCGGGTGGCTCGTCGGGCTCCCGTGGCCCGAGGCCCTGGTCCTCGGCGCGGTCATCTCCTCGACCGACGCGGCGGCGGTCTTCTCCACGCTCCGCGGCGGCGGCATCCAGCTCAAGCAGCGGGTCGCCGCCACGATCGAGGTCGAGTCGGGGATCAACGATCCCATGGCCGTGATCCTCACGTTCGGCCTCACCCGCCTGCTCGCCCACGGCGGCGTGCCGACGTGGGGCTGGCTCGTCGAGGTCGCGGTCCAGATCGTCGTCGGCGTCGCGTTCGGCTGGGCGCTGGGGCGGGGCGCCGGCGCGCTGCTCGAGCGCACCTCGCTCACCGCCTCGGGCCTCTACCCCGTCCTGACGGTCGCGCTCGCGCTCGTCTCCTTCGCGCTCCCGACGCTGCTCCAGGGGAGCGGCTTCATGGCCGTGTACGTCGCGGCCATGGTCCTCGGGAACCGGCGGTTCCCCTACGCGACGAGCGTCCGGCACGTGCACGACGCGCTGGCGTGGGTGGGCCAGATCTCGATGTTCCTCATGCTCGGCCTCCTCGCGTTCCCCTCACGGCTGCTCGACGTCTGGGTCGAGGGGCTCGTGGTCGCCCTGCTCGTCACGTTCGTCGCCCGGCCCGTGGTGGTGGCGCTGTTCCTGGCGCCGTTCCGGTACCCGGCCCGGGAGATCGTCTACGCCGGCTGGGTCGGCCTGCGCGGCGCGGTCCCGATCGTGCTCGCCAGCTACCCGGTCCTCGTGGACGCGCCGGGCGCCCACCGGATCTTCAACATCGTCTTCTTCGTGGTCGTCGTGAACCAGTTCCTCCCCGGGGCGACCGTGAGCTGGCTCGCGCGGCGGCTCGGGCTCGAGGAGGCGCCCACGCCCGCGCCGCGGGCGGTCCTGGAGATCACCTCCGCCGCCCCGATGAACGGCGAGCTCGCCTCGTACCACGTGCACTCCGCCAGCGCGGTCGTGGGGAGCGCCATCGCCGACCTCCCGTTCCCGGAGGGGACGCGGGTGGTGCTGATCGTGCGGGGCAACCGCCTCCTCGCGCCGACGGGGAGCACCGTGCTCGAGCCGGGCGACCACGTCTACGTCTTCTCGGAGGGGCGCGAGATGGGGCTCCTGCAGCTCCTCTTCGGCGCGGCCGAGAGCACGGAGCGCTGAGTCAGGCGCCCGCGGCCGGCGCCTCCGGCGCGGTCCCCCGCGTCTCGATCCGCTGGCCCGTCTCCGGGTCGAAGAGGTGGTAGCGCGGGATCGCGAGCGCGATCGGCTGGCCCACCGCGAGGGCCTGTCCGCGGTCCACCCGCAGCCAGAGCTCGGCCCCGGCGGCGCGCACCGCGACCACGCGGAGCGCCCGCAGCGGCAGCTCGCGGACGTCGAGGACCTCGCCGCGGAGCGCGAGGCTCCCCGGCGGCGCCGCGGAGGCGCGCGCGCCGACGAGGGCGCCGTCGGGCCGGAAGCCGATCTGCCAGCGCGCGAGCGCGGGCGAGAGCGCGGCGCCGTCCACGACGTTGAGCGCAGGGGTGTCCGGATCGAAGTTCAGGAAGTCCGCGACGAACAGGTTGCGCGGTGCGTCGTGGATCTCCTGCGCCGTCCCGACCTGCTCGATGCGGCCTCGGTTCATGAGCGCGATCCGGTCGGCGAGGATCAGCGCCTCGACCTGGTCGTGCGTGACGTACACGGTCGTGATGCCGAACCTGTTGAGGAGCATCCGGAGGTGGACCCGGTACTTCTCGCGCAGCTTCTGGTCGAGGTTCGAGAAGGGCTCGTCGAGCAGGAACAGGCGGGGATCGCGGGTGATGCAGCGGGCGATCGCCACGCGCTGCTGCTGCCCCCCCGAGAGCGTCTTCGGCTTCCGGTCGAGCAACGTCTCGAGCTCGACGCCGAGGAGCTCGGCGGTCCGCCGGTACCGCTCCGCCTTCTCCGCCTCGAGCGCGGGCGTCTTCTTCCGGAACAGGAAGTACGAGAGCACGTTGGACCGCGCGGTGTAGTGCGGGTACAGGGCGTAGTTCTGGAAGACGATCCCGATCTTGCGCGCGCCCGGGTGGACGCCCTCCATGTCCACGCCGTCGAAGAGGACGCGCCCGGAGTCCACCGGGAGCAGCCCCGCGATGAGCCGGAGGAGCGTGCTCTTTCCGCAGCCGGACGGGCCGAGGACCGCGAGCACGGAGCCGTCCGGGACCTCGAGATCGAGATCCTCGATCCGGAACGCAGCGGCGGGGTCCTCGCCCGTCGCGCCACCCGCGAGCCGCTTCGACACCTGGCGGAGCTCGATGCGCGCCATGGCGCCTCCTTGGTCCAGCTCAGCACTTCACCCGGTTGACGCGCCAGCACTGCGGACACCGGAAGGCGACGCCGTCCACCTCGCCCTGGCGCATCGACCGGCAGACCACCGTCCCGCAGGCGCCGCACACGTAATCGGTGTTTCCTTCCCCCGTGACGGCGGGCGCGGTGCGCGAGGTGATGACCGACGAGCCCGGGGGCTCGGTGTACAGCTCCATCTCGATCCGCTTCGATGCCATCCCCGGGTCCTCCGGCGCCACCCTCTCCCGCGCGCCGCTCGCGAGCCTACCACCGCTCGGCGACGTGCAAGCGGCGATCCCCGCCCAGGCTGCAAGATCTGGTTGATCCGGGAGGCCGCTCCGGGCGAATACGGTAGGACCAGCTCGAGACAGGAGGCGCCGCGAGGCGTGCTCCCAGGAGATCGACGATGAACGTCTTCGATCGCACGTACGCTCATGGCCCGTGGCGCGCCCTCCCCGTGCCCGCCCACCTCGCGGACCGGCGCGCGGGGGTGACGTTCCAGCTCGGCTGGACCGCCGTCCTCGTCGCCCTGTTCGTGCTCGCCGGCGGGATCGCGAGCCGGCTGGTCGGGGGCGACCTCTTCCCCAGGGCGACGCCCGGCGTCGTGGCGGAGCAGACGCTCCCGCTGGTGCTCATGGCGATCGGGATGTCCGTGGTGTTCGCGCGCGGCGGGTTCGACTTCTCCGCGTTCGCGATCTCCTCGGTCGCCGCGATCGTCGCCGTGAAGACCGGGAGCCCGTGGCTCGGCCTCGCCGCCGCCCTCGCCTGCGGGCTCGTGAACGGCCTGCTCGTCGGGCTGCTGCGCGCGCCGGGCTGGCTCGTGACCACGCTCACCGTCCCGCTGTTCCAGCACGCCGGCGCGCGGATCATGGCGGGGCCGCAGTTCCTCCGCCTCGAGGACCCGGAGGCGATGGGGTGGGCGCTCCGCGCGGCGCCGCTCGTCGCCGTCGCGGCCGGGGTCGTCGCCATCGTCTGGGCGCAGGTGCTCCCCGCCGGCGCCCCGCGGCGCGGCGCGGTCCGCCGCCTCCTCGCGGAGGCCGTCTTGCCGTACCTCTTCTCCGCCGCGCTCGCCGCCATGGCCGGCTTCGCCGTCAGCGCCATCGTCCAGGGGGCCGGCCCGGCGCCGAGCGAGTCGCTCGAGCTCGGCCTCGCCGTCGTCCTCGGCGGCACGTTCCTCGGCGCCGGCCGGGCGAACGTGCTCGGCGCCGTCGCGACCGCCTTCGCGATCGGCGCGCTCCGGTTCGCGCTGCTCGCGCACGGCGCGGCCGCCGCAGGGGGCATCGTCCTGAAGACCGCCCTCCTCGCGGCGGTGTGCGTGAGCGCCGCCGCGCACTTCCTCGCCGCGCGCCGGCACGCGCGGGCGCACGGCGCCGGGCCGGAGCTCCCGGTCGCGGGCGGTGGGATCGATCGGCCCCGGCTGTTCGATCGCGGGTTGTTCCAGGGGCCCGGCGCGCTCGTCCCCGTCCCAGTCCACCTCGGCGTCCGGCGCTCGGCCCTCCGGTTCGAGCTCGGCTGGACGGCGGTGCTGCTCGTCCTCTTCGCGGCGTACCTCGTGCCCGCGGTAGGCGCCCCGGACGCCGGGTGGGCGAACCCGTCCTTCTTCGGGCCGCAGCTCGTCATCCCGCTGCTCCTCTCGCTCGGCGCGGCCGCCGTCGTGGCCCGCGGCGGCTTCGACTTCAGCGCCCTCACGCTGATGGCCGTCGTGACGCAGCTCGCGGCCAAGGAGAACGACCCCTGGCTCGCGCTCGGCCTCGCGCTCGTCGTGGGCGTCGCGCACGCCCTCCTCGTGGGCCTGGTGCGAATCCCGGGCTGGATCCTGACCTTCGCGACGGCGGTCCTGCTGGACCGCGAGCGGGCCCGCCTCGCGCTCCTCGTGCGCACCTACGAGTACCCCGAGGCCACGATGCGGTGGCTGCCGACGGCGACGTACTGCGCGCTCGGCGTCGCCGCCGTCGTCGCCCTCGTCTGGCTCCAGCTCGCGGCGGGGCGGCCGCCCGCCCAGCGGGTCGCGCCGTGGCGGGCGCGGCTCGCCGACGGGCTCCCCTACCTCTACTCCAGCCTCCTCGCGGGCCTCGCCGGGCTGTTCCTGCTCGCCCTCACGACCAAGTTCCTGCGCCAGCACACCGTCGGTGAAGAGGCCGTGATCGCGCTGATCCTCGCGGGGTGCTGGCTCGGCGCCGGCCGGGCCAACGTGCTCGGCATCCTCGTGGGCGTGGTCGGGTTCGTGCTTGCGCAGTTCGCGATCCGCGCCGAGCTGGCGCGGATCGTGGACGCGAAGCCGCACGAGCGGCTCCCGACCATCGTGACCGCGGTCCTCGCCGGCCTCGCGCTCGCGGCGCTCGTCGCGTCCCGCGTCGCGCACCTCTTGCGCGGGAGGGCGCACGCGCGGAGGGCGTCGATCCAGGGCGGCGCCGGCGGGTCGCTGGCGAGCTCGGGCTGAGCCGTCGAGCGCCGCGTGCTACCCTCTCGCGTCACCTCGTTCGCCGGAGCGTCCATGAAGAACGTGCGGTTGCTGCTCGCCTCTTGCCTCGCCCTCGTCCTCGTCGGCGGCTGCGCCCCGGCCCAGAAGCCGGCGGCCCCGACCGCGCGCCCCGCGCGCTGGACGGTGTCGCCGGTCGAGGCCCACGGCCGCCTGCGCGTCTGCGGCCCGAAGATCTGCAGCCAGGCCGGTCAGCCGGTGCAGCTCCGGGGCGTGAGCCTCTTCTGGAGCAACACGGGGTGGGAGGGCGCCCGCTTCTACGACCCGCGGGTGCTCGACACCCTCGGCAACGACTGGAACGCGAGCGTGGTCCGCGCCGCGATCGGCGTGCAGAACGACGGCGGGTACCTCGCCGACCCGGCCGCCAACGAGGCGCGCGCGCGGGTCGTCATCGACGCCGCGATCGCCCGGGGCATGTACGTGATCGTGGACTGGCACAGCCACGCCCTCCTCCAGAAGGAGGCGGAGGCCTTCTTCGCCAAGCTCGCCCGCGCCTACGCGGCAGCGCCGAACCTCATCTGGGAGACGTTCAACGAGCCGATGCGGCACGACTGGCTGGAGGAGCTGAAGCCGTACCACGAGGCGGTGATCGCCGCGATCCGCAAGGCCGGCAGCAAGAACCTCGTCGTGGTGGGGACGCCCATGTGGTCCCAGGACGTGGACACGGCGGCCCTCGAGCCCATCGAGACGGACAGGAACGTCGCCTACACCCTCCACTTCTACGCCGGCACGCACCGCCAGTCCCTCCGCGACAAGGCCGCGTTCGCGATGAAGCTGGGCGCCGCGCTGTTCGTCACCGAGTGGGGGACCTGCGACTCCTCGGGAGATCGGAACTTCGATCCGGCCGAGTCGAAGCGCTGGACCGACTTCATGGACGCGAACGCGATCAGCTCGCTCAACTGGTCGATCGCCGACAAGAACGAGACCGCGAGCGCGCTCCGCCCGGGCGCCCCCGTGGGCGGGTGGACCGACGCGGACCTCACCGAGTCCGGACGCCTGGTGAAGGCGTACGTCGAGGCGGGCTACAGGTGACGGCGCTCGGCGGAGCGCGGCGCCGGCCGGTATGTACCCCGGCATGCGCCGCCTCACCGCCGCCGTCCTCCTGCTCGCCGCTCCACCGGCCTTCCCCTGCAGCGCCTTCCTGCAGGACGGTCCGTCGGGTCCCGTCGTGGGCAAGAGCTACGACTGGAGCGACGAGCGCGGGCTCGCGATCGTGAACAAGCGCGGGATGGCCAAGCGCGCCCTGGTCCTCTCCGCGGCCGACGAGCCCGCGACGTGGCGCAGCCGGTTCGCGAGCCTCACGCTCAACCAGTACGGCCGCGAGCTGCCCAACGGCGGCATGAACGAGGCCGGGCTCGTGGTCGAGGTCCTCGTCCTCGCCGCCACCGAGACGGAGCCCCCGGACGGCCGCCCCGTCGTCACCGAGCTCGACCTCGTCCAGTACCTCCTCGACCAGGCAGAGACCACCCCGGAGGCGGTCTCGCTCGCGCGGACGGTCCGCGTCGTCACCGCCTACGCGCCGCTCCACTACTTCGTCTGCGACGCGGCCGACGCCTGCGCCGTCCTCGAGCTCATCGACGGGCGGCTCGTCGTCTCGACCGGTGCGGACCTCCCGGTTCGCGCCGTCACGAACAGCGCGTACGCGGAGTCCGTCGGTGCGCTCGGCCGCGGAGCCGGAGACCGATCGTCGCTGGGACGCTTCGCCACCGTGGCGGGGCAGCTCCGGACGCCGCCGCGCACCCGGCGCGGGGGACCAGTGCCCGCCGCGCTCGCGATCCTCGACTCCGTCCGGTCGCCGAGCTTCACGAAGTGGAACGTCGTCTACGAGCCCGCGGCCCGCCGCGTGCACTTCCGCACGCGCAACCACCCGGCGCTCAAGACGGTCTCCCTCGACCGCTTCGCGCCGGGCTGCGTCGAGCCGGCGCAGGTCCTCGACCTCGCCTCCGGTGCGACCGGCGACGTGACCGGCCAGTTCGTCCCCTACCGCCCGGAGACGAACCGCGCGCTGGTCGAGGCCACCCTGACGCCGCTCCGGGGCGCGCTTCCGCCCGGCATCGTCCAGCGGGTGGCGGAGCATCCCGCCAGCTCCGCCTGCGACCCGTGACCGGCGGCGCGGCCGGTCGCACCGGGCCGCACCGCCCACCACCAAAGCGGAATTGCGAACGCTCCCTCGCTCGCCTACCCTGGCGGGGCTTGCTCTTCCCCACCGCTGACTACGCCCTGTTCTTCCTGGCGGCCTTCGCCGTCGCCTGGGGGCTCCGGTCCCGGCTGGGCGCACACAAGCTGTTCCTCCTCGGGGCGAGCTACGCCTTCTACGCTCACTGGGACTGGCGGTTCCTCCCGCTGCTCCTCGGCGTCTCCCTCGTCGCCTTCGGCGTCGCCTGGGCGCTCCAGCGCGCCGCGTCGCCGGGCGCGCGGAAGGCGCTCCTCTCGACCGGCATCGTCGTCTCGCTCGGCACGCTCGCGGTCTTCAAGTACGCGACGTTCGCGGTGACGTCGCTCGTCAACGTCCTCGCCGCAGCCGGCGTCTCCTGGACGCCCTCGCGCTTGCCGGAGTACGCGCTGCCGGTCGGGGTGTCCTTCTTCGTCTTCCACGGCGTCTCGCTCATGATGGACGTCCATCGGGGCAAGGTGACCGTCCCGGTCCGCGCCCTCGACGCGCTCCTCTACGTCGCCTTCTTCCCGCAGCTCGTCGCCGGGCCGATCCTCCGGGCCTCGAGCTTCCTGCCGCAGCTCGCGCGCCCCCCCGAGCCCGTCCACCTCGAGGTCTCGCGCGCGGTCGAGCTCGTCGTCCTCGGCCTCGCCAAGAAGGTGCTCGTCGCGAACTACCTGGCGACGCGGCTCGTGGATCCCATCTTCGAGGCGCCGCTCGGACACTCGGGCCTCGAGGTGCTCCTCGGGATCTACGGGTACGCGGCGCAGATCTACTGCGACTTCTCCGGCTACACCGACGTGGCCATCGGCTCGGCGCTCCTCCTCGGCTATCGCTTCCCCGAGAACTTCGACGCGCCGTACACGGCCACCTCGCTCCAGGACTTCTGGCGGCGCTGGCACATCTCGCTGTCGAGCTGGCTGCGCGACTACCTCTTCATCCCGCTGGGCGGCTCGCGCGGCGGGCGGGCCCGCACGCTCGCGAACCTCGCCGTCACGATGGTGCTCGGCGGCCTCTGGCACGGCGCGGCGTGGACCTTCGTGATCTGGGGGGCGCTGCACGGCGCCGGCCTCGCCGTCCACCGCCTCTGGTCCGGGAGCGCGAGCCCCGCGATCCAGCGGCTCCGGGCCGCGCCCGGCTGGAGGCTGCCCGCCCAGCTCCTCACCTTCCACTTCGTGTGCCTCGGGTGGGTCTTCTTCCGCGCCACCTCGCTCGCGCACGGCCTGGACGTGCTCGCCGCGCTCGCTCACCCGTGGTCGGTCGGGACCTGGCTCACCCCCGCGCTCCTCCTGGCCCTCGCCGTCGGGCTCCTGGGCCAGGCCGTCCCCGGCACGGTCCGCGGCGCCGCGCGGGCGGTCCTCGAGCGGCTCCCGGTCGCCGTGCAGGGCGTGGCCTTCGCGCTCGCGGTGCTGGTCATCGAGGTCCTCGGCCCGTCGGGCGTCGCCCCCTTCATCTACTTCCAGTTCTGAGGAGCGCCCGCGCGATGAGCCACGAGCAGCCGCAGCCGTTCCCGCCCGGGGGCCCGCGCCGCCGCGTGTACCGCCTGCGCGACGCCGCCCTGCTCCTCGTCTCGTTCGGCCTCACCCTGCTCCTCCTCGACGCCGAAGGGCTCCACTCCTGGGCGACGCGCATGGACGTCGGGCCCGCGCAGGACCTCTGGCTCGCGCTCGTCGAGCCCTGGCGCGAGACCGCCGCCGCCGCCGGCCTGACCGAGCCGCGCCGCATGGCCCTCGACGCCGCCGACCGGCTCGGCGCCGCGCTCGGCGGCGCGCAGGGGACCGAGGAGCTCCTCGCCCGCGGGTGGAACGTGGTCGGCAGCCCGCCCGCGCCGCTCGGCGCCGCGGCCGCCCGGGAGGACTCCGCGGCGCCCACCCCGCCGCCCCCGCCGGATCAGACGGCGGTCCTGCTCGTCGGCGACTCGCTCATGGTCACGCTCGCTCCGGCGGTCACGCGCGCCGTGGCGGACGACGGCTCGGTCCGCGTCGTCGCCGCGCACCGCTCCGCGACCGGCCTCTCGCGGCCGGACGTCTACGACTGGCCCGCGGTGGTCGGATCGTTCCTGGCGATCGACCGCCCGCGCCTCGTCGTCTGCGCCTTCGGCGGGAACGACGCCCAGGACGTGCGCCACGAGGGCAAGGTGCTCGCGTTCGGCAGCGCCGCGTGGGACGCGCTCTACGCGGCCCGCGTGCGCGCGATGATGACGGCGATGCGCGCGAGCGGCGCCGAGGTGCTCTGGCTCGGGCTCCCGCCCATGCGGCCGGCGCGGTTCGACGCGCGCATGCGCCACCTCGACGCGCTCTTCGAGGCGGAGGCGGCCCGCGTCGAAGGCGTCACGTACGTGCCGACGTCGACCGTGGTGGGCGACGCGAGCGGCCGGTTCGCGGGGTTCCTGCGCGGCCCGGGGGGCAAGCTCGTGCGCGTGCGCCACGACGACGGGATCCACTACGCCGAGCACGGCGCGCAGCTCGTCGCCGCGCGCGTCGAGGCGTGGATCGAGGCGAAGCTGCACCCGGTCGCGCAGGCCGGGAAGGCCGCCCCCGCACCCCACGATCGCTGAGGCTAGCGCCGGCGCCCCGCGAGCGACCGGATCGCCGCGGCGAAGTCGTCCGCGAGCTGCGATCCGTGATCCCCGTCGGGCCGGACCGACAGCTCCACGGCGCGGCCCGGCCCGCGCGCGGCGGAGAGGGCCTCCGCCACCGCCTGCACGTCGGAGGGCGGGATGAGCCGGTCGCGCCCGCCGCCGGTGACCACGATCCGCGGCAGCGCGCGCGCCCCGCGCGCGAGCGCGCCCTCGAGCGGCCGCCCGAGATCGAACCGCGAGAGGCCTGCCCGCGCCTGCGGGGCGAGCGCGTGCGGCCGCGCGGCGGGATCGAACGGAACGGCGAATCCGCCGGGGCGGGACGGCGCCGGGACGAACGCCGCGCACATGGCCGCGAGGAGCCGCTCGCGGAAGCGGTCCGGATCGGGCCGGCGGACGAGCTCCGCCGGATCGAGGGCGGCGGCGCCGCGTGCCGACTCCACGCTCCCGAGGAGCCGCTCCGCCAGCGGGACGAGCCGCGCGGCCGGGTTGAACGCCGCCGCACCCGAGAACTCGTCCGGCCGCTGGAGCGCGAGCCAGAGCGCCCCGAACCCGCCCATCGAGTGGCCGGTGACGAGCGTCCGCGCGGGCGGCAGCTCGAGGTCGAGCGCCGTTCGAAGCGCGGGCAGGATCCCGTCCAGGATCGTCCCGGCGAACCGTCCGGACGCAGGCGAGTCGACGTAGAACCCGCCGCCGAGCCGCGTCCGCCCGTCCACGGCGACCAGCACGACCGGCGGCGCGTCGCCGGCGCGCTCGAGCGCGGCGAGCCGCGGCGCGAGGAGCTCGATCGCGCGCGCCGGCTCGCCGTCGAACCCGGGGAGGTAGAGCACGAGCCAGCAGTCCTCGGCACCGGCGCGGCACCGCTCGACCGCCGCCGGGAGCCGCACCACGCCCCGTGCCTCCGGCGGGTTGCCCTGCACGTTGTCCGCGAGCGCCGGGGACGCGAACCGGAACGAGAAGACGCCCTGTCCGTGCGCACGCGCTCCGCGAGCGGCGTCGCGAAGCGCGTGCGCCGCAGCGGCCGCGGGCGCGGCAGGCGGTGTGGCGTCGCGCGCGGCGGCGGGACCCGCTGCGCAGGCCGCGAGCGCGAGCGCCACCGCCAGGGCACGGAGGCGCGGGGGCGGGATCACGAGGATCGTGTAGCGGACCGCGCCGTGCCGTGTAAAGCCGCCGCTTCGACCCTCTGGACGGGGGCGGACGGCCCCGGTTGGCAGTTGCGCCGACTCCGCCACGCGCGGCCCGGGCGTCGCGCGAGACGTCCCTGGGCCTCGACGCGCGGGTCTTCCGGCGAACCCGGGCGATCCTCGTTGCCGCCGTGGACGGGTCCTCGGCACGTGGACGCGGTCGGCGCGGGGGCGGACGCTGGAGGTCGCGATCGCGGCGTTCGGGCGCCCGCTCGCGCCCGCGCCGCGGCTCACCCCGCGGCGCTCGCCCCGAGCGAAGCGACCACGTCGAACGCGGCGACGCGCGCCGCCCGGAGGGCGTCGCCGCCGAGCCCGACGATCCCGAGCGCCTCGCTCACCACGCTCGGCCAGGTCGCGTCGAGGCCGTCCATCGGCTGCTCCGGCGACGCGGCGGCGGTGGGGCTCGCGCCGGCGGGCGGCTCCAGGATGCCGGCGCCGGCCTCCCAGCAGAGCTGCTCCGCCACGATGAGGGCCGCATTCACGCAGTGTGCGACTCCATCGACGGAGGCGCGGTGGTGCGACGCGAGGATGGAGGGGAGCGGCTCGGGGAGCTTCCACCGGCGGGCGAGGAGACCCGAGACGTCGGCGTGCACCGCGTCGAGGACGGGCGCGATCTCCTCGAACCGCAGGCGGCGCCACTCGGCGCGCT